>Ga0209172_10001590_pt1 | contig 46488 bp, 42 predicted proteins | sample LarsenN4metaG_FD_184113 | JGI IMG/M metagenome (GOLD analysis project Ga0209172, IMG submission 184113) | Hot spring sediment bacterial and archeal communities from British Columbia, Canada, to study Microbial Dark Matter (Phase II) - Larsen... ... | reverse complement strand
AAGATCACGACGCAGGAGACGGTCCTCGGCTTCCTCCTGGGATCGGGGGCGGCGTTGCTGGCGGCCATGCTCTTCGTGTGGCTGCCCCGCTGGCTGGAGGATTTCCTCTACCGCATCGTCGTAACCTTGAACAGCACGCCCTTCGTCGCGCTGGCCTCCCTGGCCGTGGTCTGGTTCGGCCTGGGGATCACCAGCAAGATCATCATCGCCGGCATGTACACTTTCTTCGCCGTCCTCTACCACACGCACAAGGAGTTCATCTCCGTCGATCCCATGCGCGAGCACCTGATGGACATCTACAACGCCACCTGGCTGCAGCGGATGCTGCTGCTCAAACTCCCCTCGGCGCTGCCCATCATCTTCACCAGCCTGAAGGGCGGCGTGATGGCGGCGGTGAACGGCGCCATCGTGGGCGAGCTCTTCGGCGCCTTCGAGGGGCTGGGGTACATGATCCTGGACTCGCGGTACGTGGGGAATACCGTGCGCGTCTTCCTGGCGGCGGTGTTCTGCACGCTGATCGGGTGGGTGCTGCTCGGCGTCGTCACGGTGACCGAGCGGCTGCTGCTGCCCTGGCATGTGAGCATAGCCCGACAACGGACGTGAAGGCACAAACACACGGGGGGGTGCAGGTATGAGGGAATGGCGGCAGGTGCTGGCACTGGTGGCGATCCTGGTCCTGATCGTCGCGGCGGGGACGAGCGTGCGGGCGCAGGGACCGCAGGTCTCCATCATCGAGGCCTGGTTCATTCACAACGAGTCCATGGGCGACCCCGTGGGCGTGGAGAAGAAGTTCTTCGGCAACCTGCAGGTGACGGTGATCTCCGGGGGCCCGGGGCTGTCCCCCATCGACCGGGTCATGGCGGAGGCGCGCCAAGGCAAGATCGTCCTGGGCGTAGACTATCCCTACAACATCCTGGAGGCGCGGGAGAAACAGAAGCTGCCTCTGGTGGTGGTGGCGCACGACTTCCAGAAGTCAGCCATCCATCTCCTCTCCTGGGTCCAGCTGAAGTCACCGAAGGATGTGAAGGGGACGGTGGCGACCTGGATCGGCTACGACAAGCAGATCAAGGCGATGTACGGCGCCGGGTGGGACAAGGTGATCAAGATCGTCAACCAGCAGGGCGACCCGGCGACGATCGGGGCCTGGGTGCAGAAGCAGTACCAGTTTGCCCATGCCATGGGCTACAACGAAGTCCTCGTGGCCCGGCGGCTGGCCAGAGAAGGCAAGATCAAGGACAAGTTCTACATCTACTCCTACGCCGACGACTTCGGCATGAAGTGGCCGGAGAACGTCGTCTTTACGACCGAGGAGATCCTGAGTAAGTATCCCCAGGTTGTGCAGCAGTTTGTCGCCGGGCACTACCAGGGCTTCAAGTACGCCTTCGCCAACCGTAACGAGGCGGGCGACATCCTCCTCAAGTACAACCGGAACCTGGACCGGGCGCATGAGATCGAGGGGATGGACTTCCTGGCCTCGATCATGGTGACCCCGGCCACCCGGGCCAACGGGTTGGGGTACGTCGACCCGGCAGCCTGGGATCAGCTGGCGAAGGACCTGGCGAACGCCGGGCTGCTGAAGGGCGCGAATGTCAGGGCCGCGTACACGACGAAGTTCGCCAGTGGAGTAAAGCCCTAGGAGCGCAGGCGGAGGGGGCCCGCTACGAACGACAAACTCCGCGGGCCACCCCGCCATGCTGCGCCGACCGCCCCCATGCCGATGCTCCCCGCGTTTCCGCCCGCAACCGCCTCCGGGCCGATCATCCGCATGGAGCGGGTCTCCAAGACCTATGAGCTGGTGCGGCTGCCGGGGCTGCTCGGCAGGCCGGAGACGGCCGCGGTGCTGGACGTGGTCACCAACATCACCCTGACCGTCGCTTCGGGCGAGTTCGTCTCCATCATCGGGCCGTCCGGCTGCGGGAAGACCACGGTGCTCTTCCTGCTGGCGGGCCTCCGCCGGCCCAGTGACGGCCGCGTCGAGGTCTGCGGCCGCGCACCCGACGAGGCGATCAAGGCGGGGCTCTCCAGCGTCATCTTCCAGCAGCCGGTGTTGTTCGAATGGCTGACGACGGAGGGCAACGTCGCGCTGCCGCTACGGCTGCGCGATCCCCGCTGGTGGTTCTGGCCGCCGCGTCGAGCGCGCTACAGCGAGACGGTGGGCCGGGTGTTGCGTACTGTCGAACTGCAGGATTTCGCCGAGTACTATCCCGACAAGCTCTCCGGCGGGATGCAGCAGCGGGTGGCCATCGCCCGGGCCCTCACCCTGGACCCCCGCCTCTTGCTGATGGACGAACCGTTCGGCGCTCTCGACGAGATCACCCGCGATCGGATGAACCTGGAGTTGCTGCGCCTCTACGCGGAGCGCCGCCTGACCGTGGTCTTCGTCACCCACTCCATCGAAGAGGCGGTCTTCCTCTCCGACCGGGTCGTGGTCATGAGCCGCGGCGCGTCCCCGCAGACCGCCTCCAGTGTCGTCGCCGAGGTGCGCGTGGACCTCCCCCGTCCGCGCACTCTCGCCCTGAAGGAGGATCCCGCGTTCTTCCAGAGCGTCCGCGCCGGGCGCGCCGCGCTGCGCGAGGCGCAGCTGGCCTGAGCATCACCCATCACCATCGCCCCGCCCGAATAGGTGGTGCCGGAATCACGCACAGCGGCCTGAGCGGACCGATCACGGCCGCCCACTTCCACCGCGGGCAGCCGGGTGAGGCCGGGGCGGTGGTGCAGACCATCTGTGGCGCGCCGGCCCCGTCTTTGGTGGCGGCATGCCCCGGCGGCAATAGCGGTACGTTTGGACGGCCCAGTCGAGGGCGGGGGGCTCAGGTCCGCAGGCGCGGATCGAGGGCGTCGCGCAGGGCGTCCCCCAGGACGTTGAAGGCCAGGACCGCCAGGCTGATGGCCAGGCCGGGAAAGATGGCCATCCACGGTGCCCGCTGGACGAAATCCACCGCTGCGCCGCTCAGCATCAAGCCCCAGGCCGGGGTGGGTTCGGACACCCCCAATCCCAGGAAGGAGAGGGACGCCTCCAGGAGGATCGCCTGGCCCAGAAAAGCCGTGAGCAGCACCAGGTAGGGGGCAATGACATTGGGAAACATGTGGCGGAAGACGATGCGGGTACTCCCGGCGCCGATCGCCCGCGCCGCTTCGACGTATACATTCTGCCGCACGCTCAGGGCGGAACTGCGCACGACGCGCTCCGCCCGCGGGATAAAGGAGAAGGCGATGGCCAGGATGAGCTTACCCGTGCCCGTGCCAATGATGGAGACGATGGCCATGGCCACGATGATGATGGGAAATGAGATCAGGATGTCCACCAGCCGCTGCAGCACCAGGTCGGTCTTGCCGCCGAGGTACGCGCTGATCACCCCGATGACGGCCCCGATAGACGCGCCGAGAAGCGACGAGGCGAATCCGATCAATAGCGCCGTGCGCGCTCCGTAGAGGATCCGGCTGAGCACGTCCCGTCCGTAGGCGTCAGTGCCGAACCAGTGCGCCCAGCTGGGGGCCTGGAACATTGCCCCGAAATCGTTGGCCACGGGATCGTAGGGAGCGACCGACGCGGCAAAGAGCCCCATGACCAGCATCGTGGCGATGAGCACCATTCCACCCGTACCCACCGGGTACTTGCGGAGAAGACGGAGCAGGGGATGCGTACGGCCCGGCCGCCGTGGCATCGCTACCTCCGCGACCAAGGCGTCGCGGGCCATCACCCGTACGTGATGCGTGGGTCGAGCCACGCGTACAGCAGGTCGACAATGAAGTTTGCCAGGACGTACCCGGCGGCCACGAGCAGCATCAACCCCTGGATGAGCGTGTAGTCCCGCTGGGCAATCGCGTCCACAATCAGTTTGCCGATGCCGTTGAGATTGAACACCTGCTCCGTCACGACCAGCCCCCCGATCAGAAAGGCGAACTCCAGGCCGATCACGGTCACCACCGGGAGCAAGGCATTGCGCAGCGCGTGCCGACGCAGGATCATGCTTCGACCCAGGCCCTTGGCCCAGGCCGTGCGCACGTAGTCCTCGCGCAGCACCTCCAGCACCGCCGAGCGCGTCATTCTGGTGGCAACGGCGGAGTAGCGGTACCCCACCGCCAGGGCAGGCCAGATGAGCTGGGCCAGATTCGCCCTCGGGTCTTTGAGCAGCGGCGTGAAGACTAGGGGCGGGAGATACTGGAAGGTCGTCAGGAGGAACAGGATAAAGAGGATGCCCAACCAGAAGGAGGGGATGGAGAGGCCGGCGACACTGAAGACCTGCACGGCCTGGTCGATCCAGCGCCCCCGGTACACCGCCGCCAGAGTGCCCAGCGGAATGGCGAGCAGGACCGCGATGAGCGTCGCCAGGATGGCGAGCTCCAGGCTGAGCGCCAGACGGATCGCGATCTCCTCCGCAACAGGGGCTCCCGACCACATCGATGTCCCCAGGTCTAGCCGCACCAGGCCCGCCATGTAGTCAATGAACTGGCTCCAGAGCGGTCTGTCCAAACCCAACCGGGCGCGCTCCGCCGCGATCACCTGGGGAGTCACGTACGAGCCCCCCAGGACCATGCGCAGCTCCACGATGTCACCGGGGACAACCCGCACCAGGATGAAGATGAGCACTGCCACAGCCAGCAACGTAGGGATGATCAACAGCACGCGGGTGATGATGTAACGACTCACCGGGGCGCCCACGGGGGTGGGGGCACCGGGCCCGTGCCCCCACCGGATCGGAACCTCATGTCACTGGCTGAGCCAGTAGACCTCCATGTCGGGCTCGACGTAGTGGTTCGTTGTAGTCTTGTAGCCCTGCAGTGTCCTCCAGTGCGGGATGATGCGCTGCCACCACAAAAGGTACATTGCATACGCCTGCTCGTCCAGGAGGCGACGTTCGAACTGGCGGACCAGGCGGAGCCGCTCCGCCGCGTTGGCGGTCCGGCTCTGCCGAAAGTACAGCGCGTCAAGCTGGCGGTCGACGTACCCGCCGTAGTTCAAGGGGCTCACGTCCGCGGAGACAAACTTGGCCAGCTGCACATCGGGATCATCCATGAAGTCGCAGGCAAAGTCCACGGAGGCATCGTAGTTGCCGGCGCGCTGGTCCGCCAGGTACGTCGCGGTCTCCTGCTGCACGTGCTGCGCGTTCAGCCCGATCTGCCGCCACTGGTCGACCAGGAAGACGCCGGCCGGCTCGTACGGCGCCGCAATGGAGCGGTTTTTGAGCGTGAAGGTGAAGCCGTCGGGGATGCCGGCCTCGCGGAGCAGCCGACGGGCCTCCTGGCGCGCGGCGTTGATGTCGCGCCCGTACCCGGCCAGCTTGACCAGCTCCGCCTCCGACATGGCGAACTCAGACCCTGGGCGCATCACGGCGCCGACCGGACCAAGGAAGGCGATCTGGGAGAGCGCCCGGGAACCGCCCCACCGGTCGACCGCCAGGGTCAGGGCACGTCGGAACCGGGCGTCGTTAAAGGGATGCTTCTTGGTGTTGAAGGCCACGATGAGGTTGCAGTTCCAGGGCTGCGACTGGACGCTGATCTTGTCACCGAGGGCCTGCACCAGGTCGTCCCGCTCGGCGGGGGAGACGCCCCGGAACTCGATGAGGGCCTGCCCGCTCTTGAGGGCCGCCATCATCGCCGAGCGGCTGCCTATGAAGAGCGCCCGGAATCCGTCGAGATACGGCAATCCAGGCTTGAAGTAGTCGTCGTTCCGCCTCCCGATCCATTGGGCACCGCGGACGTACTCCACAAACTTGAACGGCCCCGTCCCCATGATGTTGCGCTCGTAAAAGGTAGGATCGCGCTCCAGGATGTCCGCCTTGTAGACGAAGTTGAACGGGGAGGCCAGCTTCTCGACAAAACTGGGCGCGGCAAACCTCAGACGGAAGACCACAGTCTGCGGGTCGGGTGTGTCGATCCGCGCGACCGCCTGGTAAACGACCTGACGGGCGCTGATCACCCCCTCCTTCGGAAAGATGATCTTGTCGAAAGTAGCCTTGATGTCGCGGGGCGTCAGCGTCGAGCCGTCGTGGAACTTCACGCCCTGGCGGATCTTGAACGTGTAGGTCCGGCCGTCTTTGGAGGCGGTCCAGGATTCGGCGAGGTCACCGACGACCTTCGGATAGTTTTGCGTGTCGAACTTCACCAGGTAGTTGTAGTGTGGCTTGACCGGATGCAGCATGGCGAACGTCGTTTCCCGGTGCCCGTCGAACGAGGGGGGCAGCGCTGTGACGATGTAGGTCAGGGTCCCGCCGCGGCGCGGCTGCTGCGCCACCAGCGGCACCACGGGGGCGACGAGCAGCAACAGCAACGCCACCAGCACCGCCGCCCGACTCTTGGACACGGTCCCCACCTCCTCCGAAACCCTGAGGATATATCCCGGTGATTCTCCCCTCTGGCGATTGACTCCTGGCGCTTTGTAACGGCGGGGCCGCGGATGGAAGGAATCAGGCTTCGAGCTTGTCCAGCAGGTCGAGCAGGTGCTTGCGGCCGCCGGCCGGCGGCCGCCAGTCCAGGTCCACGACGGGGACACCCTGTTCCCGCAGACTCTCGGCGAAGAGTTCCAGGCCGACGTTGATGACCTGCGGCGGCCGCAGCAACAACTGCAGCACACCAGGGGCCACGGGAAACTCGACGGGGACGGGCGTCACGGTCAGGGCAGACACGCCGCGTTCGCCCCTGTGCGCCCCGCGGGCGGCCAGGCAGCGGCCAGCCAGGCGGGCCGCGCGCGCGTTGCTGCTCTCCACGAGCATCCCCGCGTCGACCAGCATCTCCTGCTGCGCGCGCCGATCCTGCGGATCGTCTTCGGTCCCACAGATGGACCCGACCACGCAGAGGTACCGGCCCGCGGCCAGCGCGCGCCGCCGGGCATCGGCGATGGCCGGCACCAGGCGCTGCGCCGGATCCCGCTCGGCACCGAAGCCCAGCACAACATCCAGCAGGATCACGCCGACCTGGGGATCGTCGGCTTCCCGTTCCAGACGCTGCAGCCGCAGCGTCGGATCGATCATGGGATGCAGCCGGCCCTGCGTAAACGCATCCCCGCCCAGGTCAAGGACGACGTGCCCGGGGCCCTGCCCCAGGCCGTCCACATGATCGGCGGGGTCGAGCGGAGCATTGGAGGCGATGCGGCCCAAATAGGGGCGCAGGACCCATTGCGCCTCCGCGCACAGGGTCCCTCCGCTGTAGAGCCCCCGCAGGAACCGCTGCGCCGCCCCCAGGCGCGCCGCTTCCTGGCCGGGCAGGGTGACGGGCGCGGGCTCGGCCACGTCCTGCCCCAGGGCGAGCCGCACGGCGGCGATGGCGGCATCCTCCAGCGTCTCCGCCCCGGTCACGCGGCCGTGAGATTCAAGTCGACCGCCGACGAAGACGACCACGCCCGGCTTGCCGGCCTGGTGCACGGCGCCCAGCATCCGCGCGGCCACCTGCGGGTGCGGCGGTTTGGCCACCAGGACGATCACCGTCGTGGACGGATCCGCGGCGAGAGCGGCCAGCGCCTGTAATGTCGTCGCGCCCCCTACCGCCTCCGAGAGATCGCGCCCGCCGGTCCCGATGGCGTGGCTGATCCCGCCGCCGTACCGATGGATGAGGGTGCTTACCTCCTGTAGCCCGGTGCCGGCCGCGGCGACGATCCCGATGGACCCGCGGCGCACATGGTTGGCGAAGCCCAGGCCGGCGCCGCCGATGAGGGCGGTGCCGCAGTCGGGCCCCATGAGCAGCACGCCCCGCTCGGCGGCCGTGCGCTTGAGGGCCACCTCGGTCTCCAGCGGGACGTTGTCGCTGAACAGAAAGACGTGCAGGCCTTCCTGCAGTGCTTCGCGCGCGACGCTCCCGGCGAACCGTCCGGGAACCGAAATAGCGGCAATGGTCGCCTCCGGCAGCAGGCGCCGCGCCGCGGCAATCGTGCGCGGCCGGTATTCGCCGGAGGTCCCGGTGGGCCGCCGCTGGACCAGCAGCTGTTCCGCCAGCGCCAGCGCGGCCGTTGCGGTCTCGGTGGATCTCGCCTTCACGCTGATCACCAGATCGTCCGCCCCGGCGGCCGCCGCCTCGTCGGTGAGCAGGCCGGCGTCCTGGAGAAGCGCGCGGTTCGCCTCGGTGGCCAGCACCAGACCGGCTTCCGCGATCCCGGGATGCCGGCGGACCTCCTGCTGGATCACCATGAGGGTCACGGAATCGAAATACACACCACGCTTGACGAGAGAGCGCACAATCATGGAGGCTAGGGATACCGTACGCGATCCCCTCTGAGGAGGCAAGGATGGCCAAGAAGGACCGGGCGAAGGCCGCGCAGCGGCGGGCGGCGCGCGAGGAACGCCGCGAGGCACAGCGCCGGGCCGCGGCGCGCCAGCGCCGGCAGCGCACGCTGACCTGGACGGCCGTCGGCGCGCTGGTGCTCGTCGTGGCCGCTCTGCTGCTCGCCAGGAGTGGCGCCCTGGGGAACGACCTCGCTGCACTCCTGGGACGGCCCAGGCCGGCGCCACCCGCCCCGGCGGCCTCCCCCGCGGCCGCGGCTCCCCAGGGAACATCCGCGACTCTCCAGCCCCGCGAAGAGCGGCCCCGCGATGCCGGGACGTTCCACATCGCCCCCGGCAAGAAGGGACAGGGCTACACCAGCAATCCGCCCACCTCCGGGGAGCACTACCCGGGCACCGTCCCCTGGGGAGTGCACAACCAGGTTTTTCCGGACGAACTCATCATCCACAACCTGGAGCATGCGGGCGTGTGGATCTCCTACCGCGATCCCAATGACAGCGAACTGGCGGGGAAACTGGCGCAGATCGTCGACCGCTACCGCACCAAGGTCATCCTGACCCCGCGGCCGGCCAACGACGCCCCGATTGCGCTGGCCGCATGGGGGCACCTGCTCAAACTGCAGGTGTTTGACGAAGCGCGGATCGTGGCGTTTATCGAAGCCTACCGGGGCAAGGTCGGGCCCGAGCCGGACGCCCCCTGAGCCCGGCCGGTCCGGCGGCCTAGCGCGCGGCGGCCAGCGCGGCCGGACGCAGCATCTCCTCGAGCACGGTCAGGGCGCGCTGGAGCTGCGGGTCGCTCGGAGTGCCCATGACGGCCAGGCCGAACGGCACCGGGACATCCGGGACCAAGCCCTGGCCCTCGATGTCCCGTCCGGCCCGGGTCAGGTAGTGCGCCACGGTCAGCCGCAGCCCGCTGCCGTCGTCGAACTCGTAGACCAGCTGCACCGTGGCCTTGCCGAAGCTGCGCTCGCCGACCAGCGGCACGCCAGCATCCTGCAGCGCACCGGCGACCACCTCGCTGGCGCTGGCGCTCCGCCTGTTGACCAGTACGACGAGGCGCTCGGTGATCTTTGGTTCGCGCGGGCGGACCAGGTACGTGGTGCTGCGGTCGCGCGTCCCCCGCACGGTCGTCACCACCCCGTCGCCGAGGAAGTGGCTGGCGATGTTGACGGATTCAACGAGGAAGCCGCCGGGATTGTTGCGCAGGTCCAGGATGATGCCGCGGGCGCCCTCCGTCTGCAGCCGCGTCAGCAGGGCCGCCACCTGCGCGGCCGACCCTTCGCGAAACTGTGTCAGCCGGAGGTAGCCGATCTCCGGTCCCAGCATCCGGGCGCTGGCGGTGGGTTGAACAATGCGGGCGCGCACGAGCAGGATCATCACCGTCTCACCGGTAGACGGACGCAGCACCTGAAGCGAGATCGCCGTCCCTTCCTCCCCGGCAATCAGTTCCCGGACCTCGGCCAGAGGCCGGCCCTCGGCCGGCAGGCCGTTGACGGCGATGATGACGTCCTGGGGCAGCACCCCGCCCCGCGCCGCGGGCGAATCCTCCACGACGGCCGTGATGACGACGCGCCCGCCCTGCTCGGTGAGCGTCACCCCGATGCCAATGATCGGGGGCGGTTCGTGCTGCTGCTCGTTGAATCGGGCCTGCTCCGCCGGGGTGAGGAACACGGTATTGCGCTCACCCACGGCCTCGACCATGGCCTTGATCGCGGCGTAGATGACGTCCAGGGCCGCCGCGCCGCGCGCGGGCGAACCCATGGCCTGGCGCAGCAGGCCCAGCACGGTCTGCAGGTCCTGCTGCTCGGTCCCGCTCAGTTCCGCTGGACGGCCCGGGTCCGCCCCCTGCCCGCGCAAGGCCGTCCGCATGCCTTCGACCGCGGCGCGCAGGAGAACGGTATAGTGAGGTGGCGCCAGGGCCTCCTGCGTGACGAGCCGGTACACGTCCGTGAAAAGCTGGATGCCGCCGTTCGTCTGCGCCCCCGCCGGCCGCACGACCGCCAGGAGAACGGCAAGCAGCACCACCGTTGCTAGAGACCGCGTGCGCCTCATGCCCGATCCGCCCACAACGCTATCATCTTAACGCGGTCCGGCAATCCCGCGTTCCCCGGCCGTCACGACCCGGGCGTCGAGAGCCAGCAGGGGCAGCGGGCGGCCCTGGGCCAGCCGCCGGCCCCACGAGGTGTCCGGGTCACGATCGACCCGGCGGACCGCCGCCAGGTGGAGCCCCGCCGCCCGGTACCCGGCGCGCAGCCGGTCCTCGAGTTCCTGGTGCCCCGCCGGCGCCAGGTTCAGTCGCGCCCGGGCAGCCGGATCGCCCAGGACGGAAAGGTTAACGCGCACGCGCGGTGACTATCATTATGCCGCCCGCGGCGGTCGAGGCAAACCCGCGAACTCGCACCCTGACCGCCCCGTATAATTGAGCGGGGGGTCGGGGTACATCCCATAGGGATGAACCGGGACGAGTTGTCGCCCGGGGACTCGAGTCTGGAGGAGGCATCGTCATATGCATCGCACCCTGCTCGTCCTGACCCTTATCCTGGCGCTGATCGTCGGGCCGACCCTGGCTCCGGCCGCCCGCGCCGGCGAACCGCCGAGCGGCAGGGAGGGTGAACCGCTGCGCGCTCAGCAGCCCTACTGTCCGCGCGCAGTCCTGATCTTCGGCGGCATTATCATCAGAGCCGACCGCTGCTATGCGCTGCTGGTTCTGCGCGATACGCGCGGGCTCTTCCTGGCCTTCGCGGATGCCAACGCCAAGATTCCGCCCGGTCAGCTGGTTCGGCTGCGCACGCCGGCCGGCGCGAAACTCAAGGGCAGGATCTTCTACCTGGTGCCGATTCGCACCAGCGCTGTGCTGATCCCGATGGACTCCATCGCCCCCGTCTCCGGACGGGTCCAGCGGGCCGGGACGCAGCTCACCATCGTCATCACCAATCTCGGACCCGGTGCCAGCGTGGTGTTCCAGGTCCGGTCTTAGGTCACCCGTTCCCCTGTCGCCCGGTGCCCTCTATCATGAGGGCCGAGCAGCGGATCGCGGTGTCCGCGCGGATTGTGTTGCGCCAATGGTGGAACTGCCCGAGCGAGTTTTGACCTTTCTGGACAAACTCAATGTGGCGGTCCTCGCCACTATCGGTCCCGAGGGACCACAGGCCACGCCTGTCTGGTTCCTCGTTGAGGACGGGCACATCCTGATCAATACCAGCCGGGGCCGGTAAAACTGCGGAACATGCGCCGCAACCCCGCGGTCGTCCTGGCCATCGTCGACCGCGACAACCCCTACCAGTACGTGCAGATCTTCGGGCGGGTCGCGCGGCCCGAGAACCGGCACACCGTGCTGATCACGCCGGAACGGATCACCGCCAACCTGCGGTAGTGCGGCCCGCCCGGCCACGTGGACCGGCCGCCCGGCCAGAAGAGTCCCCGCCCGGCGGGCTCAGGCCTTGCCGATGTACTTGCGGATCGACTTCGTCTCCAGGTACTCCGCCAGACCTTCGGCGCCGAGTTCGCGGCCGAATCCGCTGTCCTTCACCCCGCCGAAGGGCGTTTCCGGCACGCTCAGCGGTTTGTAGTTGACCCAGACGATCCCAGACTCGATCCCCTCGACGAACCGCTCGATCGTCCGGTCGCTGTCGGACCACAGGCCCGCCCCCAGACCGAACGGGGTGGCATTGGCCCGTGCCAGCGCCTCTTCCAGATCAGCCACGGGCATGACCGGCAGCACGGGACCGAAACACTCCTCCTTCCAGAGCATCGCCTCGTCGGGAACATCTACGAGGACGGTCGGCTCATGGAAGTACCCCCGCGCATAGGAACCATCCTGCAGGCGGTGCCCCCCGGCGACGAGCCGGGCCCGCCGCGCCAGGGCGTCGGCGACGAACCGCTCCACATCCTCGCGCTGCTGCGCGTTGTTCAGCGGCCCCATGTCGGTCTCCGGCCGCAGGCCGTCGCCGATGCGGAGCGCAGCAGTCTGCTGCGCCAGCAACTCCACAAACCGCTCAAAGACGGCGGCGAAGACGTAGACGCGCTTCACGGAAGTGCAGGACTGCCCGGCATTGCGAAAGCGGCCGAAGCGCACGATGGTCTCCGCGGCCAGGTCCAGGTCGGCATCGTCGGCCACGACGGTGGGATCACTGCCGCCGAGTTCCAGGGTGACATGCTTGAGCACCGGCGAGGACGCCTGCGCCACCAGGCGGCCCACTTCGGTGGATCCCGTGAACGCGATGCGCTTGACGCCGGGGTGGCGGAGGATCTCGTCGCCGACAGAGCCGGCGGGGCCGGTCACGATGCTGGCGATCCCCGGTGGGACCCCCGCCTCCTGCAGCAGCGCGGTCAGCCGGATGTCCACGAGCGGCGTGGTGCTTGCCGGCTTGATCAGCACGGCGTTGCCGGCGATCAGGGCCGGCGCCACCTTCCAGGCGTAGAGTGACACGGGAAAATTGAAGGGCAGGATGGCGGCGCACAGCCCGATGGGCTGCTTGCGGGTTTCCACCTTGATCACCGCGTCGCCGTCGCGGACGTACTTGACCTCGCCGGCGATCTTCCCCGCGTAGCCGGCGTAGTAGTCAAAGGTGCTGATCAGGCTGTCCAGTTCGCCGGCCGATTCCCGGTAGATCTTGCCCTGCTCCCGCGTCAGGAGGCGGGCCAGGTCGTCTTTGTGTTCCTCCACCAGGGCGGCGAAGCGCTGCAGCACTTTGCCGCGCCGCCGGGATTCGTAGACCCGCGGCCACCACGACGTCGCCAGCGCCTCCGTCGCCGCGCGGATCGCATCCCGGACATCGTCGCGATCGCCCTTGGGGGCCACCCCGACCACCTCGTCGATGTTGGCCGGGTTGCGCACCTCGAAGACCTCGCCGCTGCGCGCGTCGGTCGGCCGCCCGTTGATGATCAGGCGGTAGAGATCAGCCATGCTCGCCACCTCCGCGGATGACGCTGAATTCCTCACACCAGCGTGCAGATTCCTGCCCGGCCGGGCGGGCGCATTCCTGCCACGGCTGGGTACCGGTACTACTCCGTCCTGATATCGACGTGTCCGCGCAGCGACGGTCCTTCGTTGCGCGGACATATGGATGTTGGCGCGGCGATGGCGCTGGACTACTGCCGGAAAGCGCTTTAGTCAGTCCGGCGGTGGGGGGACGGCCCCGCGGGTCAGGTCAGGGGATCAGCGAGTCCGGGACGTCCGGCGGCGGGCAGGTTTGGGCGGGTGAACCTCATCGCCATCGGGATACCCAATGGCCTGCGCCAGATAATGCGCCGCCTCGGCCTCCGGCGTGAGGCCCTGACGCACGAGCCCGAGGTCGCGCTCGACCTCGGCCGCCGCGTCGGAGACCTTCAGCGCCCGCAGCAGACGCCGGGCTTCACCGAGGTGCCGGAGCGCCTGACTCCGCTGCCCGCGGCGCGCCGCCACACGGCCGAACTCCACGAGGGCCAGGGCGCGCCGGTAGCGGTCGCCGGCCGCCGCAGCATCGTGGAGAGCCTGCTGGGCGGCGCGAGCGGCCTCGTCCAGATCACCCCGCTGCCGGAGGATGTGGGCCAGTTCCTGGTTGGCGCGGCTGCGGCCGCGGAGGTGGCCCAGTCCATCCATCACCTGGACCGCCTGCCTGGCGGCGGCCAGGGCCTGGTCGGATTTCCCCTGATCCTGGTACAGAGCGGCGAGGTTGGCACTGACCTCAGCGAAGTTGAACAGGTCTTCCGATTTCTCGAAGGCGTCCCGTGCCGCCCGCATGAGTTCCATGGCCTCGGAGAGGTCCCCGGCACTCCAGGCCAGCTCGCCGAGGCCCCACAGCGCCAGTCCCTCGATCCGCGGGAGGTGCAGGCGAACCGCCAGGGTCCGTGCCTTCTGGCAGAGCCTGCGGGCGGTCCGAGGACGACCCACGCGGAGAGCTGCGTTGGCCAAACGAATCAGAGTCATGATGCCGGGCTCACTGCGTAGCGAACCGCTCTCGCGGTACAGAGCCACTGCCTGCCCGAGCACGTCGAACGCCTCGGCGTACTCGCGGCGGAGGATCATGACATGACCGCGCAGCGCCACGGCGTTGGCCTTCCCCGGGAGGAACCGGGCCTGGTCCGCCCTCGCTTCGGCTTGCCTGGCGAGCCGGGCGGCGCGATCGAGCCGGTTCTCCGCCGCGGCGACCGTCCCGCGTATCGTCGTCGTCTCCGCCCGCAGCCACCCTGGCAGATTCGCGATGAGGGCCTCGACCGTATCGAGCAGTTTCGTGGCCCAGGCCGGACGCCGCCAGGCGGCGGTGCGCGCCAGGGACATCAGGCTCAGCGCCGCGTCCAGGCGCAGTTCCTCCTCGTCCAGCAGCAACCCGCTCAGGGAGGTCCCAACCCGCCGGGCCAGCGCCAGCAGGGTTTCCACCGACGGGTACGAGCGCGCTGTCTCCAGCAGACTGATGAAACTCTTGGAGAGGTCCGGCCCGGCCAGCTCGGCCTGGGTCAGACCCATGCGGCCCCGCGCCCGTTCCAGGCGCTGGCCGAACGCCACCGTCCAGCGGGCGGTCGATGCGTCAATAGTCTTCTGTGGCTGAACCATGGTGCGATACGTTTCGACGGCGGGGCCGGTGCTCCCTGCTCCCCGGGAACGGGCGGGTCCCCAAGTGGATTCTACCCAAGATCAGATTCGATTACGCCCTCGCGCTAGTCACCGTCCTCGCCGGGAAAACCGCCGCCCAGTGCCGACTGGACCAGGCCCTGCGCAACTGGCGTCGCCGCCAGCAGGGTTAGAGCTACCAGCAAAGCAACGGCAAACTTCCGGATTTTCTCCATCTATCTCCCTCCCGTATGGACCTGGATTGGGGACCCGCCAGAGTGGCGGTTCCACGCAAAACCTGGGAGTCCTTTTTGAAGTTTAGCAATTATGGATTTTGGGCATACACCGGGGGAGCCCTGAACATGGAGTTGAGGTCAGGCATGCTGGCGTTTGTCATCTGCTCGAACGAGGGCTGCCGCTACAGCGAGGGCTTCCCGGATCTACGCCATGCTCCAGTGGCATGTCCCCAGTGCGCGCGGCCGCTGGTGGGCGCCTGTCCCCACTGCGGGATGTTGCTCAGGAACCGCTGGGGGCTGTGTACCAACTGCGGCGCCCTCCTCTTTGCGGAACCGCACTCCCTCGTCCCCTCTGGCACTCCCCACCTCCTGATCGGCGCGCAATCGGAAGAGCGCTGATACAGCGCGCGATCAGAAGAGGGCTGGTCCGGCGCGCCGGGGAACCCTTCCCCATCGCCCCTGTGGGAGGAGCGCACCGTGAGCACGACCCCGGTGCACGGCTTTGAGCTGGAGGGCAGTTCCACGCGCCCGGTCATCCGCGGCCGCCATCTCGTCGTCGCCTGCGGACACTATCTGGCGGCCGTGGCCGGCCTGGGTATGCGGGACCGAGGCGGAAACGCCATCGACGCCGGCGTGGCCATGGCCTTTGCCCAGGCGGTCCTGGAGTTCCAGAGCTACGGCTTCGGCGGGGAATGCCCGATCCTGATCTACTCCGCGGCGGACCGCGAGGTGGTCGTCATCAACGGCCATACCCGTGCGCCCGCCGCCGCGACCATCGCGTGGTTCCGCGCACAGGGGATCACCCTGATCCCGGGCGACGGATTCCTCCCCGCCGGCGTGCCGGCGGCACCGGACGCCCTGATCACCGCCCTGGAGCGGTACGGGCGGCTTACGCTCGCCGACGTCCTGGCGCCGGCGATCGCGCTCGCGGCTGATGGGTTTCCAGTCTACGAAGGGATGCGGACGCGCATCGCTGATCTGGCCGATCGGTTTCGCAGCGAGTGGCCCAGCTCTGCGGCGCTGTTCCTGCCCGCCGGGCGGGTGCCGGACGTAGGGGAGCGCTGGCGAAACCCCGATCTGGCCCGGACCTTCGAGCGGCTGGCGGCAGCCGAGCACGACGCGCGGCACCTGGGGCGGCGGGAGGCGCTGCGCGCCGCGCGAGACTGCTTTTACCTGGGCGACATCGCTCGCGAAATCGTCGCTTTCCAGCGGGAGACGGCGGTGCGCGATGCCAACGGCATGGTCTCGGGAGGGCTGCTCACGACCGAGGACTTCGCCGCGTACCAGGCCCGCGTGGAGGCGCCGGTCACGGTGAACTACCGTGGGTACGATGTCTACAAGTGCGGGCCGTGGAGCCAGGGGCCCGTCTTCCTGCAGCAACTCGCGCTGCTCGAAGGGTTCGACCTGGCCTCACTCCCCCACACCTCCGCGGATCACATCCACCTGATCGTGGAAGCTTCCAAGCTCGCCTTCGCTGACCGGGAACGCTACTACGGGGATCCGGCCTTCGTCGATGTGCCGCTGCGGGGATTGCTCTCCAGGGACTACGCGGCGGAACGACGGGCGCTCATCGATCCCGCGCGGGCCTCCCTGGAACTGCGCCCGGGAGATCCGTATCCCTACGAGGGCCGGGAGCGCCCCTCCGCCCCGGGCCCGCTGCTCGGGCGGACCGGCGATGCGGGCACGACCGGCACGCGGGCGATCGACGCCGCGGGCAACATGTTCTCCGCCACCCCGAGCGGCGGCTGGTTCTACACCTCGCCGGTCATCCCCGGGCTGGGATTCTGCCTGGGGACCCGGTGCCAGATCTTCTGGCTGGATCCTCCCGACCACCCCAACGCTCTGCGGCCGCGCAAGCAGCCGCGGACCACGCTGTCCCCGACACTGGTAGTGAAGGACGGCCGCCCGCGCATGGTCTTCGGCACGCCGGGCGTAGACAACCAGGATCAGTGGACGCTGCAGTTCTTTCTGAACGTTGTGGACTTTGGGATGGACCTGCAGGACGCCATCGACGTCCCGGCGTTCCACTCGGTCCACTTCCCCGCCTCGTTCTACCCGAAGCAGGCCCGCCCGGGAGAGCTGGTCGTCGAGGCGCGCGTCCCGCCCGCTGTGCGCGACGAACTGGCCGCCCGCGGACACCGGATCGTGGTCGCCCCGGGCTGGAGCGGAAACTTCACGACGGCCGCGGCCATCGACCCCGAACGCGGGCTGCTGGAGGCTGCGGCCAGCTCCCGCGGGGAGCGCAACTACGCGCTGGGCTGGTAGAGCGCGGGCAGGGCCCCCTCCGCTTCGAGCAACTGCCTCTTCAGCGCCACGCCGCCCTTGAGCGAGTACCCGCCCAGTCCGCCGTCGCTGCGGACGACGCGGTGGCAGGGAATCAGAAGCGGCAGCGGATTCCGGGCGCAGGCGGTCCCGACCGCGCGGGCGGCCGTCGGCCTGCCCAACCCTCGGGCGATCTCTCCGTAGGACCGGACCTGGCCCGGCGGGATCCGGCGCAGCGCCTGCAGCACGGACCGCTCGAACGCCGGGACCCGACTCAGGTCGACCGCCCCGCGGTAGGGGGCGCGGTCGCGGATCGCCCGCACCAGTTCCGCGCGCAGGTCGGCCGGGGGATCCGCATCCGCCACCGGCGCACTCCCCAGGACCCGCTCCGCCTCACGCTCGAAGGCCGCGGGGGACGCCGCCTGTGCCACGAGCGCCGGCCCGTTGGCGCCGTAGGCCACGTACACCATGCCAAAGGGCGCCGGGATGGCCAGGTACCGGAAGCGGGGCGGCGCCGCCGCAGGTGCGACTGCGCCCCCATCGGGCGCCACCCGGGCGGAATAGCGCAGGACAAACTCCTCCAGATCGGCATCGGTCAGCCGCGTGAGCGCGGCCACCGGCTTGCCCCGCCTGGTGACGATCACCGCCTCGCCCCGCCCCACCTGCCGCAGCAGCGCGTTCGTGCGGTTCTTCAATTCCACTGTGTTGACCATCTTCATTGTCCTGCCCCCTCACCGGCCAGCCGCCGCAGCACCGCATCACATAGCCAGAAAAAAGGCTATGATCATAGCCTCATGATAATCGAGCACACCTCCCGCGTCAACGGCCCAGCGTGGTCCAGCCTACCGCCAGGTGATGGCGACGACTTCGACGGGATCCCGCAGGCCCTTCAGCAGGACCTGGCGCGGTTCCGAGAGGGGGAAACGGACCTGGCCGGCGGCCAGCGTCTCCCGGCTGGCGAGAATCTCCCCGGCCTCCGCCAGGGCGGCGATGCGTGCCGCCTCGTGGACGCCCCTGCCCAGGTAGCCCCGTCCCTGGCGTGTCACGCCGGCCGCGTGCACTCCGATGCGTACCAGGGGAGAGAAGCCGTGGGACCGGCGGTGCGCGGCCAGCGTGCGCTGGATGGCCACGGCGCACTCCACCGCCGCCGTGGGGTTCTCGAACGCGACGAAGAATCCATCGCCCGCCCGATCGATCTCTTCGCCTCCATGCCGGGCGAAGAGATCCCTCAGGGTCTGATCGTGCCACTGCAGCAGGTCGGACCAGGCCTCATCGCCGATGGCTTCCACCAGATTCGTCGATTTCACCATGTCGGTGAACATGAGCGTCCGGACCGCCGGCGCTGTAGGGGAACGGGCCTCAGGCGCCGCGCCCAGGAGCTCCCGTGTCCGCCGGGCGTCCGGCACCGCGCCGAGCCGCTCAAAGGCGGCGCGCGCGGCGTCGAGCTCCAGCGTCGCCGCATCGAGATCGCCCAGCGCGCGATAGGCCGCAGCCAGCTGCAGACGCGCCGCCGCCAGTTCGTACGGCAGATCGACCTGCCGCCACAGGGCCGCGGCGTTCTGGAGATCCTCCAGCGCCCCGGCGGCATTCCCCTGCGCCAGCTGCACGGCCCCGCGCGCGCCCGCGGCGTCCGCCTCCAGGGCCGGGGTCCCGTAGGCGCGCGCGATGGCGTCGAGTTCCTCGGCCGCCTGGAAGGCACTCTCCACATCCCCCACCGTCAGGCCGATCTCGACCAGGGCGGGCAGCAGCCGGGAGCGGGCGAGGCGGTCGGTGCGCACGTCACCCAGGGCGCGCTTGATCGCGGTGAGGGCAGCATCGGTCTTGCCCTCGGCCATCCGCAGCAAGGCCAGCCCCGGCTGCGCGCTGTGGCCGAGTTCATGCGCCTGGCGGAAGGCGTCTTCGGCCGCGGCGAGGTCACCGACCCGGAGCCGGATCACCCCCACTTCATACAGCGCCGCCGCCGCATAGCTCAGGTTGAACTCGATCAGCTCACTGCAGGCCTGGCGGGCTTCCTGTTCGGCGTCTCGCCACGTGCCGCGCAGACGCATGATCTCGGCCCGGTACACGCGGCACATTCCCGGGAAGCCGCTGATGGCCTGCCGTTCGCACCAGCGCTTGGCGGCCTCGGTCCAGTCGGCGGCGCGGCGATAGTCGGCCATGTCGCGACAGGCGACGATCGTGTTGCAGTAGACGACGGCGGTGGGATAGGGCGTCAGCTCGCCGCCGACAGCGGCGACGGTGGCTTCATCGATGAGTTTCATCCCGTCGGCCACCCGTCCCATGGCGATCAGCACGCGCCCCTGATCGTGCAGACCCAGGCCCTGCAGGTCGCGGTCACCGAGGCGCATGCCGATGTCCAGTTCCTGGCGGGCCAGCTCCAGGGCGCGATCCAGCGCGCCATCCCGGAACGCCGCCCGCAGGCGGGCCCGCGCCAGGGCCCCATGCTCGACGGCCTCGGGTTCCTGCTCGAGCAGCCGCTCGGCCCGGGTGTGCCAGGCCTGGGAGACGGCCGCGGCGTTCTTGTCCTCGTAGTCGTGGGCGAGGTTGAGGGCCACGCGGGCGGCGCTCCGCTGATCGCCGCGCGCGATGTAGAGCGCGTAGGCATGTTCACGGGCTGCGATGCAGTCCGCCAGGCGGCCGGTCCACCACGCGGCCTCCGCCCGGGATTCCTGGTCCTCCGGCGACAGTTCCACCGACGCGGCCGCGGCGGCAAAGTGGTCAAAGGCCTCCGTCCAGGCATGGCGGCGGTAGGCGTCCCTGGCGGCTGTCAGCGGATCCGCAGATGCACTCATGGGCAGGCGCGGGCGGTGTGGAGTGAGGTTCGCGAAACGATCCGCTCTCCCTGCCCCGGCGTTGCCCGCGGCAGTGCCTCGCCGCCGTTCCCCCTGGACAGGTGACCTGCCTCTGCCATCATAGAATCATTCCGTCCGCCAGGAGGAGCGGCCACTTGACGACCCACCTCGCCGACCGACACTGCGTTCCCTGTGAGGGCGGGACGCCGCCGCTCGACCGTGGGGACGCGGAACGTCTCCGCGCCGCGGTCGCGCGGTGGGAGCTCGCGGCGGATGCCCGGGCGATCGCGCGCACGTTCAAGTTCAAGGACTTTCGAGAGGCAATGGCCTTTGTCAACGCGGTGGCCGACCTGGCCGAGGAGCAGGGCCACCACCCGGACATCGCGATCCGCTACTCCCGGGTCACCTTTACGCTAACGACCCACGCCATCGGCGGGCTCTCCGCAAATGACTTCATCCTCGCTGCGAAGATCGACCGGCTCCACGGCGGGCGGCCGGGAGGGGAGCCGGCGGCATCCGGATCTACGGCAGGGTAAAGATTCTCCTCGCGCCGCCGGCCGGAAAGACCGTGATCCAGTCCACGGCGCCGACGGGGGCGTGGCCCGGCCCGGCGCCGGCATGCTGCTTGTCCGAGGTCACGGCGAAGGCGATGCCCAGGTCGTTGTAGATCAACACCCGCGCGCCGCCGAGATTGGGAATTGTCAGCTCGACCCGCGCGGGAGACATGCCGTATGCCATCAGCACCGCCCCCTGCGAGGAGCCAAAGCCGATCCCTTTCTCTGTCCGGTGCTGCCGGTCGCTGATCTCGAGCCCCACCACCCTGGCCCGATCGTCCGGGTCGAGGTACCCGACCAGCCCGCCCGGCCAGCTCACCGCCGGCGCGCGCAGCCCCGCGTCGACGGTGCGCGGCGTCGGCGGGCCCTGGCGGGAGGTGATGTCGTCCGCCCGCATCTCCAGCGCGATCACGCCGATTCCCTTTCCGGGCGCGATCAGCAGGTCGGCGGCCACCGCCGGGACGGTGACGCTCCCGGCCGGCAGCGGTTCGTTGCGGTTCGCGATCCGCAGCTTCATGGACAGCCGCACCGCCTGCCCGCGATCCGTCGCCTCGATCACCACGTCGATGGTCAACTCATCACGAGCGCGCACCGACCGGCCGCGGGGCACTGACCAGGCGATCTCGCCGCCCCCCTGGATCGTCCCGCTGGACTGGGCCTGCACCCCCGCAGGCAGTTGCCCGAGCTCGACGCCGGTCACGCGACCGTCCACCCGGTAGATGATGCGGGCCTGGCGCGCGTCACCCGTCCCCTCCAGGGCCGCGAGGGTATAGGTCACCGTGGCCTGAGCCGTGATCCCGCTCTCCTCGAAGCGGGTCTGCCGGGTCCACGTCTCACCGACCCGCACGGGCCGCCCGGGCAACGCCAGCGGGTAATCCTCGTCGATGTAGTCACCCGTCTGGCGCTCGACGACCCTGCCGTCGGGCCGAACCCGCAGCGTCACGGGCCCCACGATACCGGGCTCCGTGCGACCGGCCGCCGTGACCCGGAGGTCTTCCAGCACATCTTCGATGAGCATGGCTCCGCTGGCATCGACATCCAGCACCCGCAGCACACCGCGCGCCTCCGCCTCCAGGGTGGAGGTCGACCGCCCGCTGGGCGTCTCCAGCGTGAGCTCCACGCTCGAGGTGAACGACTGGTAGAGCACTTCGCCGCGCGCGAGCTTCAGCTGGAGGTCGACGGTTTCCTGACCGGCTGCGGGAGCACTCTGGAGGGCCGCAGCGAGAACCACTACAACGGCCACCGTGAGCGCGCGCATGCTCCTGGACATCGGCCTCACCCCTGCAGGCGCAGCACTTGAGGGGACGACGCGACGCTCCTGCTGCCCAGCGGCACCACGTAGGCGCCGTCCGCGCCGACCTCGACCACCCGCACCCGCTCCTGAGTGCGCAACCGCACGATCGGGAGCGCCTGGTTGGCCAGGGAAACGACGAGTTCACCGGTGGTGCCCAGGGCGGCCGCCACCGGCACTGCCGGCGGGACATAGGCGGGGTGCTGCAGGGCGCGGCCCCATTCCTCGTCGGGGATCACGTCGGCGGAGACAACAGCGGCCGGCAGCCACACGCCGGCTGATCCCGGATGGCCGCCGAAGGGTGCGATCGTTCCGGGCAGGTGCAGCAAGGGCACCACCGTCTCGGCGACCTGGGCCAGAGACTCCGCCTCAGGGGGCGGCCCGAGCAGGAGGAGGAGCCGGCAATGTAGCGGCGGTACGCCGGCCCGCTGCGCCAGATCGGCGACGGCGCGGATGTCGGCCGCCGCTCCCACCAGGACCGACGGCATCTGCGCGAAGGGGAACACGGTGAGGTCCGCCTTGAAGGCCACGGTCAGCGCGGAGAGCGGAAACACCTGGACGCCGAGCGGCGGCAGGTCGGGGATCAGCGAGTCCGCCGCGGCCAGCAGGAAGGGCAGCGCGTTGGCAACCCAGGGGCCTTCCGGGGCGATGGAGAGGACCACATCCCCGGGGCGGATCCCCGCCTCCCGGAAGACCGCCCGCGCCCGGCGGGCCGCGGCGGCGATGTCCTCGTGCGCGTGCGGAGTCCAGATCGGATCGTCGCCGGGGATGGGGTGCAGCGCCCAGAGCGCGGGCGGCTGCCGCAGCGACCTCCCCGGCCGCCGGTCGACCAGCCGCCGCCAGTTCCAGGGAGTGACGAAGGGCGCCTCGGCGAGCGAGCGGGGCGCGCGTCCGTCCCAGGTGGCGCGGTAGAGCGGCAGGGCCGCCGCCAGCGCCAGCAGGGTCGTCATGTTGGAGTCTCCTCGATGACCCGGCGGCGCTTGCCGCTCCACGTCCGGACCTCCTGAATCTCCGCGACGATCTTGACCTCCACGGGCAGCACCAGGCCGTTGTCGATCCCCAGCCGCAGGACCTCGATGTCTGCCACCGCCCGCGCCGCGGTCTCGCCGAGCGCGGCCGGGGCGCCGGAGGCAGGCACCAGGTAGAGCACCGGCTGGGGCTTGTACCCGCGGCGGACGATGCGCAGCTGCCAGGCGCCGATCCCGTGCAGCGCGCCGAGCCGCGTGTCGAGCTCGCTGGTCGAGAAGCGGATGAGCCCCAGGTTGACCAGATCGTCCCGGCGTCCGCGCACCCGGATCCGCGGATGGGTGCGGCCGCAGCCGCAGCGGTCCAGCGCCACCACCTCGATGACGTCGCCCGTGCGGTAGCGTACCAGCGGGAGAGCGTGCCCGAAGCTGGTGTACACGAACTCGCCCACCATCCCCGCCGCGGTGTCGAAGAGGTGGACTGCTTCTGGGACCGTTCCGTCCGCCTCCTCGCGGTCCAGCGCCGCCAGCGGGATCACCTCGGGAACCAGCCAGTCGCTCCACAGGTGGATCCCGCTCTGCTCGGGGCACTCCACGTGGAAGCAGGGGAACTCGGTCATGGCGTACAGTTCAAGCGCACGCAGCCCCCAGGCGTCCAGCAGGGGCTGCCGGTACGGCGCCAGCGGCTCGCCTCCGAAAAGACCGATCTCCGGCCGGTAGACGTGCCGGGGCTGGACGTGCACGACGCGGGTCACCGCGACGCCGGCCAGGGTCCGCAGCGAGGGCTCGTCTCGCCAGGCGCGCCGGGCCGCCGCAGGCGCCCCGGCGGCGATCCCTTCGGCGATGCGCAGGAACAGGCTGGGGAATCCCACGACCACGCTGGGCCGGCGCGCCGCCAGGAAGGCCAGGGTGCGCTCCGCCTGGGTCGGCGAGGAGAGGACGTACTCCACCGGCAGGCGCGCGGCGGCGTGGGAAGCCAGCAGCGCGTAGGCGGCGGCGTCGCTGACGAAGGGAGCAGGTGTGCCGATGATGGCGCAGCGGAAAATACCGGCGCGCGTCGCCATCATGTGGAAGATGCGGCGGGTGACCTCTTCGAACATGACCAGGTCGCCTCGGGCGTAGGGCGTCCACTTGGGTGCCCCGGTCGTCCCGGAGGTGGCGAACCAGATCCGCACGTCAGGATCGCACAGGACCGCCTCGCGCCCATCCCGCCAGACCTCCCGCAGGTCGGCGGCGCGGAGATAGGGCACCTGCCGCAGGGCTTCCAGCGTGGTCACCCGCGCGGGGTCCAGCCCGGCGGCGGACCAGCGCCGGCGATACAACGCCGACCGGGCTGCGCGGGGGAGAAGCGCGCGCAGTCCCGCTTCCTGCCGCGCGCGCAGGTCGCCCGGCGGCGCGGCCTCAACCGCCGGGTCGAGGATCGGCATCTAGTGGAAAACCAGCGAGCGCACCGGCCGCGGCCCGGGCTCGCCCGGCGGCACCGGGATCGCGGCGACCGGTTCGACGGCGATCTGCACCTCTGGCCCCAGAATCGCGGCCACGGCCGCGGCCACCATCGCCCGCGTCGCCACCCCGTCGCCGGCGGGGCCGACGAGCAGGACCCGCACGCGGTCCGGCGCCTCCTGCAGGATCTGATAGCGATGCACGCCGTCGATGTGCTCGATGGCCAGCGTCAGCCGGTAGGGGTGGACGACCCGGCCGTCGGGCAGCAGGAAGGCGTCAACCCGCCGGCCCTCGATGACCTCCAGCAGTGGCAGCACGCGCCCGCACGGGCACCGCGCCGGGCTCCACACCGCCGCATCGCCCAGGCCGGAGTAGCGGATCACGGGGGAGGCGAAGTTGGTTAGGTCGGTGACCACGACTTCGCCGGGTTCCCCCGGAGCGACCGGCCGCCCGTGGTGGAGCAGTTCCACAATCGACCGCGTCCCGATCACGTGCAGGCCGCGGTGGTGGAAGCACTCCAGGGCCACCATGCCCGCCTCCGTACAGCCGTAAGCGTTGAAGAACGCGCCGGTGAAGACCTCCGCGGCCAGCCGGCGCGTCGGCGGATCGAAGACCTCCGCGGAAGTGACGATGGCCGCCGGCTGGTGCACCGCCATTCCCCGCGTCTTGATGAGCAGGGCAAGGTTGCGCAGGACGCTCGGATAGGTGATGAGCACATGAGGGCGGTGCGCATTGAGCTCGTGCAGCTGGGCCTCGGCCGGCGCCAGCGCGTCGCCCTCATGCACCCGGAGGAGGAACCGCGGCAGCGAGCGGACCAGCCCCGCCTCCAGCGTGTGCTCGTGGCGGACCAACAGCGTCATCAGCCGCCAGGCGGACCGTCCGATCCAGCGCGACATGTTTGGCGGCGAGGCCCAGCCTCCCAGGGAGAACAGGGCGCCGCTGTCCTTAAACAGGCGGGTGGGTTCACCCGTGGAGCCCGAGGTCTCGACCAGGTGGCAATCCGCCGGACGGAGCCCGTGGGCCAGGAGATCGGCGAGCGGGGCGGCGCGCAGGTCCGCCTTGGTGAGGATGGGCAGCCGGGTCAGGTCCTCCAGCGTGCGGATCTCCTCAGGCTGCACGCCCGCCGCGTCGAGGCGGCGGCGGTAGAACGGGACGCGCGCGTAGGCGTGGCCCACCAGCGCACGGAGCCGCCGCTCCTGAAAGTCGCGCAGACGGGCGGCGTCGCGGGTGATCCGATCCTGGAGCAGGACAGACAGCAGATGACCTACCAGGGAGACCGTATTCCGGATCTTCCTGACCGCAGGTCACCTCCTTGGGCGGAGGGCTTTCCTGACTATTCCACCGGAGGGGGCGGTATCCTGCGCAGGGATTTCTCGAAGGTCACCCAGGCTGGCTGTTTTGCAAACCCCATCGCCTCGTTGATGCGCAGCATAGGCCACGATGCGGCCGGCGGGATCCTCGGCCATGATCCGCAGGAACTCGTAGCGCGTGTGGTCCCAGGAGGCATCCCAGTGGCGGGCTTCGATCACACGCCACGGATCCTCCGGGAAGGACGCGGTACCGATCTCCAGGGTAGTGTAGGGGGCGGCGCCGGGATCTGGACGCGTGAGTACACCCTTCACCGTATGGCGCCACGCGGCCCGGATGCTAGGGTGGAGGGGGCAACCTTCGGACGACCCGCGGCGCGCGGTGCTGCACGCTGCCGAGGCGGAGGGTTGAGATGGAGGCTACGCAGGTTCTCGCGCGCATCGAGCAGTCTGGGATCGTGGCGATTGTACGACTGGACGCCGCCGCGCCACTGCTGGACGTGGCGGCGGCGCTCGCGGAGGGCGGCATCGATGCGCTGGAGTTCACGGTGACGACTCCGGGATCTCTCCGGGCGGTGGAGGACGGCGTGCCTCGATTCGGTGGCCGCGTGGTGCTGGGGGCGGGCACCGTCCTCGACGCCGAGACCGCGCGGCTGGCCATTCAGGTCGGGGCCCAGTTCGTCGTGATGCCCACGCTGAACCTCGACGTGATCACCTGCTGCCGGCGGTACGGGATTCCGGTCATCCCCGGTGCGATGACACCCACCGAGATCCTCGCGGCCTGGCAGGCCGGCGCCGACATCGTGAAGGTCTTCCCGGCCGCGACCCTGGGCCCCGACTTCATCCGGCAGATCCTGGCGCCGCTCCCGCAGGTGAAACTGATGCCGACCGGAGGGATCTCCGCGGAGAATGCCGCCAGCTATCTCCAGGCCGGCGCCGTCGCCGTGGGTGTGGGCGGGCGCCTAGTGGACCGGACCGCAGTGGCGGAGCGCCGGCTCGGCGTCCTCACCGCCCGGGCCCGCGAACTGGTACAGGCCGTGCGCGCGGCACGGACGGCGGCCTAGAGAGCTCCTTCGCGGGAGCGGCTAGCGCGCTGCGGGGAGCCCGCGCACGGGATGGCCCGGGGCCTCCCCCCGCAGCACGGCCGCCACGTCGGCCGCCACCATCCTGTCGACGTTCGCCATGGCCTCACGCGTGTAGGCGGCCACGTGGGGGGTGAGGATGACGTTCTCCAGTCCGAGCAGCGGGCTCGCCCACGGCGGCTCCTGGGTGAAGACGTCCACCGCGGCGGCGGCCAGCCGCCCCGACGCCAGCGCCTCGGCCAGGGCGTCCTCGTCTACCACGCCACCCCGGGCGACATTGATGAGGACCGCGTCCGGCCGCATCCAGCCCAGTTCTCGCGCCCCGAGAAGCCCACGCGTCTGCTCTGTAAGCGGCGTGTGCACGGACACGGCGTCGGCTTCGCGGAGGACGTCCTCCAGGGTCTCGTAGCGGACGCCCTGGGCGGCGGCAAATGCCGCGTCCTCCACGATGTCGTAGGCGGTCACGCGCATCCCCAGGGACCGGGCCAGCAGGGCCACGGCCCGGCCGATGCGGCCCAGGCCGATGATGCCCAGGGTCCGGCCCGCGGCCTGCCGCCCGAGCGCGGGGGCCCAGCGGCGGTCGCGCATGGCCCGGTCGGCGCCGGGGATGCCGCGCCACAGTGCCAGCAGAAGGGCGATCGTCATCTCGGCCACTGCGTCGGTGTTGGCGCCCGGCGCCGAGGTCACCACGATCCCCCGGGCCGCCGCCGCATCCAGGTCGATGTTGTCAACGCCGACACCATGCTTCGCCACCACCCGCAGCCCCGGACCGGCCGACGCCAGCACCCGGTCGGTCACGGGGTCGCCGCCGACGATAACCGCGTCGGCCCCGCGGACGAGACCGCACATCGCCTGTTCGGGCCAGGGGCCGCCAGCGCCGGCCAGAGTGACCACCGCGCCGGCGGCTTCCAGCACTTCCCTCCCCTCGGGAGTGTGCACACCGAACGAGCGCGAGGTAACGACAACCTGCCAGCGCCCCGCGCTCACGACACGTCCACCACCGCGTGCTTGAGTTCCAGGTACCCTTCCAGACCGTGCAGGCCTAACTCTCGGCCCAGTCCGCTGGCCTTCCACCCTCCGTACGGCGCGTAGACGCTGGCCACTGAGACGGAGTTGACGCCGATGGATCCCGCCTCAAGGCGGTCCACAAACTCCATCGCCGTGCGCAGGTCGCGGGTGTAGGCGTAGGCCACCAGGCCGTACTCCGTGTCGTTGGCCAGGGCGATGGCCTGATCCAGGTCGTCCACAACCATGATCGGGGCCAGTGGGCCGAAGGTCTCCTCCTGCATGACCTTCATGGTGTGGTCCACGTCTGCCAGGACGGCCGGCTCCAGGAAGTAGCCGCGCGACCCCCCCACAGAGGGTGGGCGGCGGCCCCCGCACAGGAGCGCGGCGCCCCGGGCGACGCCGTCGGCGATGTGTTCCAGGGTCTTGACCATCCCGGCGCGCGTGGCCATGGGGCCCAGGTCGACGCCCGGGGTACGGCCGTCCCCAACGCGCAGGGTTCGGGTCGCGCGCACGAAGGCCTCCACATACGCCTCGGCGATCCGCCGGTGAACGTAGATGCGGTTCACGCTGTTGCAGATCTGCCCCATGTTGCGAAAGGAGCGATGCACGCCGTCGCGGACCGCCCGGTCGAAGTCCGCGTCGTGCCAGACGATCAGAGGGCAATGCCCGCCCAGTTCCAGGGAGACCCGCTTCGGCCCGTTCGCCGCGCGCGCCATGATCCGCCGCCCGACCTCGGTCGAGCCGGTGAAGGAGATCTTGCGGACCAGCGGGTGATCCACGAGGGCGTCGCCGATGTCGCGGCCGTACCCGGTCACGAGGTTCACGACGCCGGGCGGCACCCCGGCCGCCTGCACCTCCTCCACCATCGCCAGCGCGGCCAGCGGCGTCTCGGTCGCAGGCTTGACGACCAGCGCGCACCCTGCCGCCAGCGCCGGGGCGATCTTCCACGCCAGCAGGGACACCGGATAGTTCCACGGCCCTATAGCCGCGACGACGCCCACCGGATACTTGAAGACCAGGCTCTTGGTCGTGGCGGCGTCTGTGGGGGCGATCTCCCCCGGCACCGTCACCGCCGCGCCGGCGTAATAGATGAAGGTGCGGATAACCTCGTCGATCTCCTTGCGCGCTTCTGCCAGCGGTTTCCCCTGCTCCTCGGTCAGCTGCAGGGCCAGGGCGTCGGCGCGGGCGGCGACGCGGTCGGCGCAGGCGCGCAGGAGCCGCGCCCGCTCGGCGGGCGGAGTCCGGCTCCAGGCAGGGAATGCCGCCGCGGCCACCTCCGCCGCTGCGGCCACGTCCTCCGGCATCCCCCGCGGTACCTGCGCGATCTCCTCCTCGGTCGCTGGGTTCTGCACCGGGATCCACTCGCCGGACCGTGCGGGCACCCGCCGCCCCGCGATGAGCATCGGGATCTGTTCCATCATCCGGCTCCTTCCGGCTGCCGCGCCGCCGTCGCCAGCACGTCGAAAGCCGGCTGCAGCAGGTCGTGCACGCGGCGGAACACCTGGTAGAGGGCGTCGTACCGGCCGACGGACGGCACGTCTGGCTCATACGTCTCGGCCAGGCGGGCCAGCCGGTCGGCGGCGGCGGCCCCGTCAGGGTAGAGGCCGATGCCGACCGCGGCCAGGATGGCCGCGCCCAGCACCCCGCCCTCGAAGACGGCGAAGGTGCGCACCGGCAGCCGGTAGACCCCGGCCTTGATCGTGGACCACAGCGGGCTGCGGGCCCCGCCGCCGATCGTGCGCATCTCCCGCACCGCCAGCCCTGCGTTGGTGATGACCTCCAGCGCCCGTCGCAGTTCCAGGGTGACTCCTTCCATGATCGCCCGGGCCACGGCCCCCTGGCCGTGGCGGGGCGTCAGGCCGAACAGGACGCCACGGGCGTGGGCCGATCCCAGCGTCCGCTCGCCCAGCAGGTAGGGGAAGAAGAGCAACCCGTCGGCACCGGCGGGGGCGGCGGCCGCGGCGCGGTCCAGCGCCGCGTAGACGTCGGGCGGGACCGGACGGTCGGCGTGGAGCAGGTCCTTCCACCACTTCAATGCACCGCCGCCGCTGTCGCAGATGCCGAAGGCGATCCACCCCGAGACGACGTGGTGGAGGTTCATCACCCGCGGGTCGCGGACCGGGGCCGGGGCGTAGACGGAGAGCACGGAAGCCGTCCCCGTGGTGTCGCAGGCGCGCCCCTCGGCGGTGATCCCCGCCCCGAGCAACAGGCAGAGCATGTCCCCGCCCCCGGTGACCACCGGCGTGCCCGCCAGGAGCCCCGTCTGCGCGGCCGCGTCCGCGCTGACCGTCCCGACGACGGCGCCGGCGGGGCGGATGTCCGGCAGGACCGCCCGATCCACCTCCAGCGCCTCCACCAGCAGATCCGACCAGGCGAGCCGTCTCGCGTCCATGAGGAAACTGCCCGAGGCCTCGGAGTAATCGGTCGCCGGCTCTCCCGTCAGGCGGAAGTTCACATAATCCTTGGGCGGGAGGTACTTCCAGACGCGGGCATAGCGGTCGGGACGGTGCCGCTTCTCCCACTGAATCTTGAACCCCATCCAGGCCGGGGTCGGAGGATTTCCCGCCGTCACGGTGCAGCGCTCGAGATCGTCCCGCGCCGCGGCGGCGGAGACCAGGTCGGCCGCGCGCTTGTCGCACCACAACTGGACCGGCCCCGGAAGGAGTGTCCCGCCGCGGGTGATGGGCACCGGTCCGTGCATCTGCCCGCAGACGCCGACGGCCCGGACATCGCGCGCTCCACCCGCCGCGGCGATCACCTCGCGGATCGCCCCGGCGGCGGCTTCCCACCAGCCCTCGGGGTCCTGCTCCGCCCAGCCCGGACGGGGCGTGGCCAGCGTGAACGAGCGGCGAGCGCTGCGGCGGATCTCGCCGTCGGCGGAGATGAGACACGCCCGAACACTCTCGGTGCCCAGGTCAACAGCCAGCAGGAGATCGGGCATCGGCTCTCAGGCCGCGTCCCGCGCGACCGTGACCCAGAAGTACTCGAGCGGCGCCGGGTATGGGTTCCGGGCGGTGTGGTGGGGGCCGGGGGGCACGTACAGGGTGTCGTCGGCCTGGACGGCGAACTCCTCGTCACCGACGGTGACGATCCCCCGGCCGCGCACGACGACGTAAACCTCCTCGCGGTCACCGTGGGCGTGTCCCCGCGTCGAGCACTGCGGGTACACCACCGTGTAGCCGACCGTGATCGCCGCCCCGGCAGTCTGGTCTGGGGTGAGCAGGAGGCAGGTGTCCCGCCGGATGCGGTCGTCCGCCGTCTGCAACAGCGCCGCCAGACCGTGGGCACCGCCCTCCGGCGGGGTGTCACTGAGGCGGACGACGCGAGCCCTGGCGTTCATCATTCTCCTCCTCCGGTCGCGGCGCGCGTGCCCGGTGCGGGGGAGGCACCGCCGCGCTGCACGATCTCCACCTGGAACTTGGCGCGGTCACCGCGGTGTCGGGAGCTGAAATACTCCACGGCGATGCCGGTGGCATCGTACACTACGCTCTCCACGTGCTGGACGGGCGCGCCCACGGGGATGCGCAGGAGTCGGGCATCCTCGGCGGTAGCGGGCAGGGCCTCGAACGAGCGCACCGCGCGTGCCGGGAAGATCCCGTACTCCTCACGCAGGATCTCGTGGAGGCCACGGCGCGTCAGGTCGGTCTTCTCCAAGCGCGGCACGAGGGCGGCGGGCAGGTAGGACGTGACCGTCAGCAGTGGCGACCGCCCCACCAGGCGCAACCGCATCATCCGAACGACCTGATCCCCGGGCCGCAGGCCCAGCAGAGCCGCGATGGTCGCCGGCGCCAGCTCAACGCCGCAGGCGAGCACCCGGGTTACCACCGGGATGCCCCGGGCGCGCATGTCATCGTAGAAGCTCAGGTTGACGGCCAGCCCCTCCAGGATCTTCGTCCGGGTGACGTAGGTGCCGCGGCCGCGGACCGAATAGAGCAGCCCCTCCTGAACCAATGCCTGGACCGCCTGTCGGACAGTGGTGCGACTCACCTGATAGATCTGGCAGAGTTCATGTTCCGAAGGGAGGCGCGTCTCCGGCGCGTACTCGCCCCGCAGGATCGCCTCCCGGAGCAGTTCCCGTAGCTGATAGTGGTAGGCGATGGGGACATCGCGGCGGATCGCCGCGCGGTTGGAGCCGCGGCGGAGGTGCGGGGGCGCCGGTCTGTTCACTACCGCGGCACCCCTTCGCCGCCTTCGACGGTCAGCGCGGCTGCGTCCACCCAGGCGATGTCCCCCTGGCACGCCTGCTTCAGCGCGGCCAGCTGCAACCCGTAGCGGAGACCGAGTGCCGGGTCGCCGGTGGTCATCCGAGCGTAGAGGATCCCGGCCGTGAACGCGTCGCCGCGGCCGATGGGGTCGACGACTGTGCTCGACAGCGCCGCCATCTGCTCCCACCGCTCCCCATCCAGGACGCCCGCACCGTCGGCACCGAGGGTCAGGCAGACCTGTCCGACGCCGAAGGTCTCCTGCAGGGCGCGCGCGGTCCCTTCCGGGGTGCCGGTGACCTGAAACACTGTCCGGGCGTCGCGCTGGGAACAGATCACCACCTGGCACCGCTGGATCAGCGGGGTCAGGGTCACGCGCGCGCGCTCCGGAGGCCACAGCCTGGACCGGTAGTTGACGTCAAAGCTCACCGACAGGCCGGTGGCCGCGGCGTCATCGAGGGCCCGTTCGATGAGCCGCCGTGGCCGCTCCCCCAGCGCGGGCGTGATGCCGGTGAGGTGCAGTAGCCGGCTGCCGGTGACGAAGGCCCAGTCAACCTCGGCGGGGTCGAGGCGGGTGAAGGAGGAGTCCTGCCGGTCATAGATCACGATGGGACGCCGCGGCGCGGCCGGGAGGTGCGTGAAGAATACCCCCAGCCGTCCCGTCTCCTCCCAGACCACGCGCGACGTATCCACCCCGTGCGCGCGCAGGGTACGCTCGACCTTCTGTCCCAACGGTCCCACCGGCAGTTTGGAGATCCAGGCCGCCCGGAGCCCCAGCCGGGCCAGGGTGGCGGCCACGTTGGATTCCGCCCCGGCGACGTGCACCCGCAGCGCGTCGACCCCTTCCAGCGCCCCCGCCGGGTCGGCGTCGAGGCGCAGCATCGTCTCGCCGATGGTAACGAAGTCCAGCGCGGGTCGAGGAGAAGTGTCCACAACTACACCGCCAGGAATCCGCCGTCCAGCGCCAGGTAGCCGCCGGTCATGTATGATGACATGTCGCTAGCCAGGAAGAGAATCCCCTGGGCGATCTCCTCGGGGCGGGCCGGCCGCTGCAGCAGACCGTAGCGGCGGATCTCCTCCGCGTTCTCCTGGCCGGCCAGCCAGCGCTGGGTCATCGGGGTGTCGACGAGGCCGGGACAGATGCAGTTGACGCGGATCCCATCCCGCGCGTGGTCTACCGCGAGCGCCCGCGTCATGTTCAGAACCGCCCCCTTCGTCGCGTCATACACCACGTTCCGGCGCGCGCCAACCAACGCCGCCACCGACGCGACGTTCACGATGACGCCGCCGCCGGCCGCCCGCAGGGCGGGCACGGCGTACTTAGTGCACAGGAAGGTGCCGCGGACGTTGGTGTCCATCATCAGGTCGTACTGCTCGTCACTCGCCTCCACCACGTCGCCCAGGATGTTCACCCCGGCGTTGTTCACCAGGATGTCCAGCCGGCCGAACCGCTGGACGGCGCGCGCCACGAGTTGCTGCACCTCTTCCCGCCGCCGGACATCGGCGCGGACGAACTCCACCTCGGCGTCGCGCGCCGTCAGGGCGCTGGCGAGGGCTTCTCCGCCCGCCGTGTCCACGTCAGCGATGACCACCCGCGCGCCCTCGGCGGCGAAGAGTTCCACGGTGGCCCGGCCGATCCCGGACGCCCCGCCGGTGATGATGGCCACCTTCCCCGTGAGTGTCATAACCGCTGCGCCTCCTTCGCCTGCGCCAGAAACGTCTCCAGGTCCCGACGGGTCGGCGTGCCCTCCATCGGTCCGCGCCGCATGACCGCCAGCGCCCCGGCCGCATTCGCCCACCGCAGGGCCTGCCTCAGATCGGACCCCTCGAGGAGCGCCGCCAGCAGTCCTGCGGCGAAGCAGTCCCCCGCGCCCGTCGGGTCCACTTCGAGGACGGTGAAGCCGGAGGCGTCGATGCCGCCCTCCGGGGTGAATGCGGTCGCCCCCGCAGCGCCGCGTTTGAGGACGACCAGTTCCGGCCCCTGGGTAAGCAGCGCCCGGCACGCCGCCGCCGGGTCTCGCTCCGCGGTAAGCCAGCAGGCCTCCTCCGGACCCGGCAGCACCAGCGCGGCACGTTCGACAAACGGCCGAAACGCGTCGCGGGCGGCTAGCGGCGGCAGCAGTTCCGCCCGGAAGTTGGGGTCGAAGCTGAGGCGCCCGCCCCGAGCCCGCACCCGGTCCACCAGCCGCAGACACCGGGCGCGCACCTCTTCACTGAACGCCAGCGTCGATCCCGAGAGGTGGATGTAGGCGACGCCGCGCAGGTAGGCGTCATCGACCTCGTCGGGGGCAAGATGACCAGCCGCGCTGCCGCGCAGGTGAAAAAGGAACCGGCGGCTGCCGTCGTGGAAGTAGGCGACGAACGCCATGCCCGTGGCGGCGTCCGGCACCTGCCGGACATACCGGATGTCCACGCCGGAGGCCGCGAGCCGGTGCAGGATGCACCGCCCGAAGTCGTCGCTGCCGACCGCGGCAATCAGCCCCACCCGCCGGCCCAGCCGGCTGAGCGCGTCGGCGACGATGGCCGGCGCGCCGCTGGGGAAGGGACCTTCGAAGGGCCCGGCGGCGTCGAGGGGGACGTCCAGCCTCGAACGCATGATCTCCACCAGCGCCTCACCGGCGACGATGACCTCAGGCATCCGTCAGTGGCCCCTCGACGGGCGCGGCGACCTGCTCGTACAGCCGCAGCAACCTCAGGCTCTCCGCCGCAAACCGCTCCGCGACCTCCCCCCCGCGCCGCCCGGCCATGGCCGCGTAGGGATCAGCCAGCGGCGGCAGCGGCTCCAGCGCCAGCGTCCCCGCGTATCCGATCTCGACCAGGGTCCGCATGAGCCGCCGGAAGTCGATGTGCCCCCGGCCCACGCCCTGGCGGTTACTGTCCGCCACATGGATGTGCGCCAGGCGCGGGCCGGCGAGGCGGGCCGCCTCGGCAACGTCGCGGTCCTCGATGTTGGCGTGAAACGTGTCGAGCATCACCGCCACCGCGGGGTGATCGACCTGCTGCGCGAACTCCAGGGCCCGCGGGACCGAATTGATCAGATAGGTCTCGTAGCGGTTAATGGGCTCGATGGCCAGGCGCACGGTCCGCCCCGCGCAGGCCTCGGCCGCCTCGCGGACCGCCGCCACGGCCCAATGCCACTCCTCGGCGAGGGGGGCCAGCGGCCGCGTCTTGCCCACGGGATTAGGGGTGACGATGACCACGCCGGCGCCGGTGGCGTGGGCCAAGTCCACGCAGGCACGGACGTAGGCGACCGCCGCGGCCCGGAGCGCCGGGTCCGGGTGGGAGAGGTCGCGGGGCTCCCGCGGCCCCGGATACATGCCGCAGATGGAGGTGACCGTCAGCCGGTGCTCCTGCAGGAGGTTGTGCAGGCGCGGCAGGTCGTAGAGGTGGGGTTCGCCGCGCAATTCGATGCCGTCGAACCCCAGCCGCGCCAGCCGCGCGCACGTCTCCTCGAGGGCCTCCTCGCCGTAGATCCAGTTGCTCAGCGCATAGCGCATCGCCGGCCCTCCTACCGGATCGCGCCCATCGTGAGGCCGCGGACCATGTACCGCTGCACGGCCAGGGAGAAGAGCACCATTGGCGCCATGATCACGACGCCCGCCGCGGCCATGTGGCCCCACATGATCCCCGTCTCCCGGATGAACCCCGTGACGGCCACGGGCAGCGTCTGCGACTTGGTCGCCGTCAGGATGAGCGCAAAGAGAAACTCGTTCCAGGAGAAGATGAAGACGAAGACGGCAGTGACCACCACGCCCGGGGCCGCCAGCGGCAGAGCCACGCGCAGGAACGCGGTGAACCAGGAGCAGCCGTCCACCAGTGCGCTCTCGTCGAGTTCGCGCGGGATCTCGGCGAAGAACCCGCGGAGCAGCCAGGTGGCAAAGGGGAGGTTCATGGTCGCGTAGGCGATGATGAGACCGGCACGGGTATCCAGGAGTCCCAGCATCCGCAGGAGGATGAAGATGGGGATGATCGAGGCGACCGGCGGGGTCATGCGGATGGAGAGGATCCAGAACGCCAGATCCCTTGACCCGCGGAAGGAGAACCGGGCCAACCCGTAGGCGGCAAGCGCCCCCAGGACGACCGCCACGACCGTGCTCACGCTGGCCACGATCAGACTGTTTTGGAGGAACAGCCCGAATGGGTATAGTTGAAAGACCTCGCGGTACTCTGCGAAGGTGGGGCGAAAGATCCACGTCGGCGGAACGCGGAACACTTCCACCTGCTTCTTCACGGACATCAGCATGAGGAAGGCCACCGGGAAGAGAAACACGACGAGGACCCCGAGCGTTCCCGCGTCGACCAGCCGGCGGACAATCAGTTTGCGGTAGCGCATCGCCTAGCCTTCGGCCTCATGGCGGGCCAGTTGCCGTACGAACAACTGGCTGATGAGAACGACGATGAACAACAGGATGTACGAGAGCGACGCGGCATAGCCCATATGGAAGAACTTGAATCCATACCGGTAGGTGTAGTAGCTGAGCACCTCCGTGCTCATGCCCGGGCCCCCCTTGGTGAGGACAAAGAAGAGGTCGAAGGTCTTGAATGCGTCCATCAGCCGGATCAGCAGGGCGACGAGCAGTGTGGGCCGGAGCAGCGGCAAGGTGATGTACCGGAAGACCTGCCAGCTGGACGCTCCGTCGATGGCGGCGGCTTCAAACGGGTCCCCGGGGAGGGCCTGCAGGCCCGCCAGCAGTACCAGCGCGACGAAGGGTGTCCATTCCCACACGTCCGCGGCGACGACCGCGCCGAGGGCGGTGCGCAGATTCCCCAACCAGTGCTGCGGCGGAATCTCCACCAGGGAGAGCCAGTAGTTGAGAATGCCGAACTCCGAATTGTACAGAATGCGCCAGACAATGCCCACGACCACGGGCGTCATCATCGTCGGCAGGATGAGCAGCGTCTGGGCGAGTCCGCTCCGCGAGGAGCGGCTGTTGAGCAGGAGCGCGATCCCTAGCCCCAGCAGGACCTCTAGACCCACGGCCGCAGTCACATACTTCAGGGTCACACGCACGGAGATCCAGAAATACGAGTCGTCCCGCAGGATCATCACGAAGTTCCTGATCCCGACAAAGCGCCACCCCTGGAGGGACCCCATTGTCCAGGAGTGCAGGCTCAGGGCCAGGGAATACACCAGGGGGAAGACGGTGATGGCCAGGAGCACGATGACGGTGGGGGCCAGGAAGCCGGTCCAGGTGGGGAGCCGCAACAGCGGGCGCCGTCCCAGCGCCGCTGGGGCGCCCACCGCCGGAGAGCGAACCGAATCTGTCACACGCGCCGCCCGCAGCGACGCGGGGCCCCCGGCAGGTTTGGGCACCCCGGGAGCCCCGCCGCAACCTAGCCCTTGTAGAAGCCTCCGCGCCGGAGGATGACCTCGAGGCGCTTATTGGCGGCGTCGAGGGCCGCCTTGGGCGTCTTGGCGCCGGTCAGAGCCTCGGAGAGCGCCACCTCGATGGCATCGGCCATCTCGGAGTACACCGCGATCCGCGGGCGCCCCTTGGAGAATTCCAGGGACCGGAGCATGTTCTTGTATTCCACGTGCTTCTTCTGCTGCTCCGGATCGGAGAGAGACGATCGCCGCGAGCCGGGCATGGCCTTGGCCAGCTCCAGCTCCATCTTCTTTGAGGTGGCCCAGACGATCCACTCCCACGCCGCCTCCTTGTTCTTGGCGTCCACCGGGATCATCAGGCCCCAACCGCCGAAGGTCGGCGTGCGGAAGATCTTGCCGTCAGGCTGCTTCTTGCCAGGGATCAGCTCGAAGTCGAACTTCCCGACGATCTTGGATTTGCTGGGGTCGGCGAAGGTAGGCGCGGCATTCTGCCACTGCAGGTTCATCGCCGCCTTGCCCTGGGCGAAGGCCTGGGCGTTCTCATCCCAGTCGTAGGTGAGCACGCCGGGCACACAGTAAGGCAGCAGGCTCTTCATGAACTCCAGGGACGCTACGGCCTGCGGGCTGTTGATGGTCGGCTTGTAGTTCTTGGCGTACCAGTCACCGCCCCAGGACCACAGGAAGTTGTCCCAGGTGCACTGGAGCTGGACGCCGCGCTTCCCCATGATGGTCAAGCCGTAGACGCCGTTCTTGCTCTCCTTCTCCGTGAGGAACTTAGCGGTGGTGCGCAATTCCTCCCAGGTCTGCGGGACCTTCAGGCCGTACTTCTTGAAAATGTCGGTTCGGATGTGCAACCCGAACACCGCCTGGATGAACGGCAGCCCGTAGACCACGCCCTCCCAGGAGCCCTGCTCCGCCAGCACCAGCGGCAGGAAGTCCTTGATGTCCAGGGTCTGGGGATCGGTCTTCTTGATGTAGTCGGTGGCCGGGACGACCCACCCCTGGCCCGCGTACTGGCCCACCCAGACGCAGTCCACGTGGACGACGTCGTAGGCGCCGGTCTTCTGAGTCAGAGCCACCGCCTGCTTCTCCTGGAGGGTGGGATAGGGCAGGATGTCAATGTTGGTCTTGACGCCGGTCTTGCTCTCGAATTCCGGCAGCATCTGCTTGACCGCGTCGGATCGAGGCTCGGCGACCAGCGCAACGTTGATTGTCTTTCCCGCGTACGGCTTCGTCTTGTACGAGCCGAACTGGTACTCCTGGCCGAAGACGGTGGGAACGCCGAGGCCGGTCAGTGCTTGCGCCGCTGGCAGCGCCAGCCCCAGCAGTGCAGCGCGGCGGACGAACTCACGCCGTGTGATCTTGCCGTCCGCCAGTTCCCGCAGGAGCGCCTTCACCGCTGACTCCATCGCTCCACTCCTTTCGCGTAAACTCGATCGGGGAACCTCGTCACCTCCTTTCAGTTGAGCCTGACGTGCGGGGAACAAGAACGACAACACGGAAACAACCTGTCATCCTGTCATGACAAGTTGCTCCGCGAGAAATTATCCGCGATCGGTTCTCCGCGGAACAATCAGGCCGCAAGAGTATTTCTGGTACTGCAGCGGTCAAAGCGCGAGGAACGTGCGACCGAAGGGGCAAAGCGCATAGAGCGGGCGGTACGCACACAGCGCGCAGCCCGGCTGACCACGCGAGGAACGGGGCGGTCGCCCCGCGCACGCCGCCCAGGGTGTTGAAGACCGCCACGGAGGAGAGCCTGAGCCACGTGTACAAGCCTCTTCGCAGCGCCTTTCCGGGCAGCCAGCCCCCACCGGAACCGGGAGCCGACTCGATCGTGCCTCCGCTCATCGTCTTCGACTTCGACGGGACCCTGGTGGACTCGTACGGGATCAAGCGGGAGTCGTACTGGCAGGCCGTCGCCGCGGTGCTGGGACTCGGTCCCGAAGCCCGCCCGGTCGTGGACGCCTCCTACGCCCGCACCAGCGGGGCGCACCGCTTCGAGCAGTTCGCCGACACCGCGGCGGCACTCGACCGGACGGTGACCGACGAGCAGCGGGAGGCCTTCTCCCAACTGTACTCCCGCCACAATGAGGACGCGAAGGGCCGCATGCGGGAATTCCCCTCCGTGCGGGCGGTGCTGGCGGCCCTGCGGCCGCAGTATGATCTGGCGCTCGTCAGCGGGCTGCCTCACGATTTGCTCGTCGCCGATGCTGAGGCCCGCGGTCTGGATCGGTACTTCGCGGAGATCGAGGGCGGCGACAAGGGCCAGGCGCTGGACCGGTTCCGCGCCGCCGGACGCCGGATTCACCTCTTCGTCGGCGACACATCCTTTGACGAAGCCGTGGCCGCCGCCCGCGGGATTCCCTTCTATCGCGTCCAGGGTGACGACGACCTGCGGCGCGTCCCGCCGGTGGCCGCGACGGTCCCGGTGGAGCCCACCGTCCCGTGATCCCCCGCCGGATTCTGATCACCGGCGCGACCGGACGGATCGGCCACGTGATCGCCGAGACCCTGATTCAGGAAACCGACTGCATTCTCTATCTGCTCGTCCGTGACCCCACCCGCCTGCGTCTGGATCCGCACTCCCGCTCCGGAATCACCCTGCTGCCCGGGGACCTCGCGGGGATCCGGCAGCACGCCTGCATTCTCCGGGAGGTGGACGCCGCCATTCTCGCGGCCGCGCGGTGGGTCAGCAGCGACGCGTTCGACATCAACGTCACACAGACCCTGGGGCTGCTCGGTCTGCTCGACCCGTCTGTGTGCACGCAGGTCCTCTACTTTTCCACTGCCAGCGTCCTCGATCACAACAACCGGCTGCTCAAGGAGGCGGGTGAACGCGGGACCAGTTATGTCCGGTCAAAGGTGGAGTGCCTGCGCCGCCTGCCCGATCTCTCCATCGCCAGCAAGACAACGGTGCTCTTTCCGACGCTGGTCGTCGGGGGAGATGCGGCCCATCCGGATCCGGATTTCGGCTCCGCCCTGCCGCGCAGTCTGCGCTGGTTGTGGGTCGTCCGCTTCCTGAGCATCGATGGGAGTTTCCACTTCATCCATGTGCGCGATCTGGTCCGCGTCGTGCGGCATCTGCTGGAGCACCCGCCGGCGGCGCCCGCGCTCCGCTATCTGGTTCTGGGGCAGCCCCCGCTGACCGTGAACCAGGCGATCGCGGAGGTCTGCGCCTACCTGGGCCGGTCGATTCCGTTCCGCATTGCCGTCGGCCCGCCGGTGCTGCGCCTGGCCGCCGGCGCGCTGGGGATCGCGACGCCGCGGGCGGAGCGACCGTGGACGCAGTTCTGCCTGACCTACCGCCACTTCACCTATCAGGACGTGGTCAATCCGGCGAGCCTGGGCCTTTCCACCTACTGCCCCACCGTGAGCGACGTCCTGCGGATCTACGGCATCCCCCGTGCCGGCGACCCGGTGCGGCACGTGTCGGGACCGTCCAGCGGGTCTCGATAGCCCCCTCCAGACCACGGCCACGGCTCAGGACGACGCGCAGCACGTCCTTGAGGACGGCCGCGTTCTCAAAGACGACCGCGTTGTAGGCGGCGGCGGGAATCGCGATCGGGGTCGTGGGCCCGCCCGCGGTCACGGTGACGACGCGCGGACCGCCGTCCAGCGACGCCATTTCGCCGAACATCGCTCCGGGAACCAGGGTAGCGATCGGGGCTCCGCGACGCGTCAACTGCACGCGACCGCGCTCGACGATGAAGACCCCGCCGGTGGGGTCGGCCTCGCTAAACAGTCGCTGGCATCCGCCTCCTTGAGCGATTTCGTGGCATCGACCTCGCCGGAGACTTCCACCACCGGGACGCCGCGCCGACGCCGGGCAGCACCGCGTGGTCTTGCCCAAGAAGGACGAGCTGGCAACGTCCCGCGAGTCCGGCGCCGGAAGCGCCCCACTGCTCAGTGCGCTTTGATCCAGCCGGCGATGAACTCGACAACGCTCGCCGCGGCGTTGCCGGGACTGCTAGGCTTGCCAGCTCGACGGAACATTCACGTACGTCCGATCCAGCGCAGCAACCGACCGGCATCCGAGCAGCCTCAGGGTCCGCTCGATGTCCGCGCGCAGGATCGCCAGCGCCCGGACGACGCCCGCTTCGCCGCCGGCCGCGAGGCCGTAGGCATAGGCGCGCCCACACAGGACGGCGCGGGCGCCCAGGCAGAGCGCCTTGACGATGTCGGTTCCGCGGCGGACGCCCCCATCCATGAGCACCTCGATCCGGCCGGCGACCGCGGCGACAACCTCCGGCAGCACGCGCAGAGACGCCGGCACACCGTCGAGTTGCCGCCCGCCGTGATTGGAGACGACCAGGGCGGCGGCTCCGGCATCCACGGCCCGCCGCGCGTCATCGGCGGTCAGGACGCCCTTGATGACCACCGGCCCTCGCCACAGCCCCTGGATCCAGTGCAGATCCTGCCAGGTGACCGTCGAGCTGGCCAGCGCGGCCTGTACGTCGACGAGCGGCATCGGTCCCTGTCCGGGGATGACGACGTTCGGCAGATCCGGCAGTCCTCCGTCGCGCAGGAATTCGAGCAGCCAGGCCGGGCGCGTCAGCACCTGGGGCAGATAAGGGATCTTCTCCCAGAAGCTCCCGCTGATGAGCTCTTTCATCCCGTTGCGAAAGTCCCGCTCGCGCAGGCCGGAGACAGGGGTGTCGATGGTGACGACGAGCGCGTCAATCCCCGCCGCCCGGGCCCGGGCGATCGCCGCTTCGGCGGCCCCCCGGCCTCCCATCAGGTAGAGCTGGTAGAACACCGGCCCTCGGGACGCCGCCCGCACATCCTCCATCCGGTGCCCGGAGATCGTCGAGAGGATGTAGCCGGTGCCGGCCGCCCCCGCCGCCCGCGCGGCCGCCACCTCCCCGCCCGGATGCATCAGCCGGCTGTAGCCCACCGGGGCCAGCATGGCCGGAAAGGGAAGCTCGAAACCCAGGACGCGCGTCCGCAGGTCGCACTCGGCGACCGCCACGGCATGACGCGGGCGGAAGGTGACGTCCTCGAACACCCGGCAGTTCTCGCGCAGGGTGACCTCGCCGTCGGCGCCGCCGTCCAGGTAGTCGAACACCGCCCGCGGCACCCGACGCCGGGCCAGGCGGCGCAGATCCTCAATGCTGACGACGCGCGGTGACGCCGCGGCGGGCGACGGCTTCCTGCGCACCCTCATGCCGGCGCGGAAACCGCCGTCGGGTCAAACGCCAGCCGCAGCGACAGTCTTGCCGGTCTCGCGACGAGGATCGCAACGATCGACAGGACGTAGGCGAGAATGAAGTACGCGGCCAAAGAATATCTGCGCGCGAGAGCGCTCGTCCCACTCACCTCCTCGTCCTGTGCCCTATAGTTCCTGAAGGAACCCGCCGTCTCCTGGCCTTCGTCGCTGCTACCGCGCGAAGGTGAAATTGCCATCGTAGCGGAAAGGGGCTACCTGTACCCCGCCTGCTGTAATCATGCGCCCTAATGACCCGACGGAGCGGAGGGACTAGCGGTGACCCAGTCCGGCACAATCGTTCCCTTTGATATGCGCTTGATCCAACGCGGCGCGCGCCTGCGCCGTTCGCCCTTCTTCGAAGCCACCCAGCGGTACGGCTGCCGGGCCTACACCGTCTACAACCACATGTTCCTGCCGAGCTACTACGACGATCCGGTGAACGAATACTGGCACCTCCTTGAACACGTCACCCTCTGGGACGTCAGCGTGGAGCGGCAGGTGGAAATCACCGGGGTGGACGCCTTTCGCTTCGCGAACCTGCTGACCGTCCGGGACCTGAGCCGCTGCCTGGTAGGACAGGGGCGCTACGCTCCGCTCATCGCGGAAGATGGCGGGATCATCAACGATCCCGTCCTGCTGCGCCTGGGGGAGAACCACTTCTGGCTGGCCGTGGCCGACAGCGACGTCCTCCTGTGGGCCAGAGGGGTGGCGCTGTACGCCGGAATGCGTGTGCAGATTCAGGAGCCGGACGTCTCGCCGCTCCAGGTGCAGGGGCCCAGGTCCCGGGAGGTCCTGCGGGATCTGTTCGGGAGCCGCGTCCTCGACCTGACCTACTACCACTTCTTCGAGGCCGCGCTCGACGGCATCCCTGTGGTGGTCACCCGGACGGGATGGACCGGTGAAATTGGCTATGAGATCTATCTGCGCGATGGCGCTCGGGGTGTGGAGCTGTGGGAGCGGATCATGGAGGCGGGAGCACCGTACCATATCAGGCCCACCGGTCCGTCAGATATTCGTCGCATCGAGGCCGGCCTGCTGAACTACGGCGTTGACATGACATTACAAGACAACCCTTACGAGGTGGGGATGGAACGGCTGGTCGATTTGGATAAAGCGGCCGACTTCGTCGGCAGGGAAGCCCTCAGGCGGATCAAGGCCGACGGACCGAAACGACGACTCGTGGGTGTGGAAATCCAGACCGAACCTCTCGACCTCAATGCGACGCGCTGGCCGGTACGCAAAGACGGCGTGGTCATCGGGACCGTGACCTCCGCGGTCTACTCTCCGCGCCTGAAACGCAACATCGGGTACACCATGGTCCCGATAGCTGATGCCGGGCTGGGGACCCGGCTGACGGTGGAGACGCCGCTGGGATCCGCTCCGGCCCGCGTAGTGGAGATGCCTTTCGTCGATCCAGTGAAGACGATCCCGAGGTCCTAGCAGCGAAGTGCGAGGGACCTACAGAGGGTTCCTCAAACCCGATCTTCAGTTGGCCGGCACTGTGCAAACTGGTGGTGCCCGGAGCCTTTCATATTGTGGCTGACTTCATCTGGACGGGGAAAGCGGCGTAGCTGAGCGCTCGACGTCATGCGCTTCGGCGACCGGGTGAAGAAGAACGAACCACTCAAAGGGGCAAGGAAAGGACCCTGCCTCTCTGAGTGGCTCTTCCGGTCTGGAGTGTTACCGCGCTGCCAAGGTGGGCGCCGAGGCGAGCCCCAACTGCTGCATCATGCCCAGCTGGTCCGTGACTCCCCAACTCTCCACGACCTTGCCGTTGGCGATACGCGCGATGTGAAGCTCCGACCAGGTCGCCTGCTTGCCTGTTGCGGGAACGCCCTGGAACTCGCCCTTCTGCGTCCCCTTCGCGGTCAGACGGTGCACGAGCTTGTCGTCGACTACGATCTCATCCTCGACTGTGTAGCGGACGTCGGGGAAGGCGAGCCGGAACTGGGTCAGGCTCTTCTTGAGGCCGTCCCGGTCCGGTGTGGTGCCGGGAAACGGATTCCGGTCAACGTAACTGGGGGCGTAGACCTCGTCGATAGCAGTCAGGTTGCCCGAGTTGAGGGCATCCACGATGCGACGACCGATTGCCTTGTTCTCTTTCTCTTCCGGGGACATGTGGTTCTCCTCTGTGGAGCGACCTCACTCCTCGTCCAGTCGGCTGGACGAGGCGTGGGCAGCCATCCCCAAGACGATTCGCTTATCCCAATAGATCTTTCCGCTTACTTGATTGTTTCCAGCGGGACTGAACCGGAAGGAATGGAAGCGTGATCTGATGGCGATCCCGACCGCTTCACGAGTCCGACTACATGCACCCGGTCGTGATCCACTCCTAATACTAGTCCCTGCGCACTCGCGAGTCAATGAAAATCGCCTTTCGATGCTCCAATCTGGCGCGTGACGAATTCCTGGACACTGCGGCGCTTCCGTGGGAATGGGCGGGCTATGACCTTGCGATAGTACCGGAAGGGGGATTCCGCATTTGCCCACCTGGCGTCTAGCCCGCCGCGCCGTTGCATAAGACGCTCGGGGCGGTTCACAACGAACTCCACCCCGGTGTTTGTCGGAGCCTCAATGCAGATGCTCTCAGCTCCCCATATTCCTGTACACTGCGCGATCGTCGTGTCCACCGGCAAGACAGCAGACCCCGCCTGGAATGCGCATCCAGGCGGATGTCCTGTCATTGGAGCGTGGTAGCGGGGAGGATTTGACCCCCGACCTTCCCGCAATGAGTTTACCGAAGTGGCCTTTCACCAACTCGTCCTCGCTGACCCGCTGCGCCGAGAGTTCCCGGTGAATCCACCCATACGCACGAGGTAGACTATTGAACCGCGACCAATCATACACGGCGTCCACCAACGTCCGCACCCGTGACGAAGACACCGCCATCTGACCTTCGGCGGTTTTGCATTCTTCCGTACTGCCCAGTCGCCTGTCGGTCACCTTGATCAACGTGAACGCAACCGCGCCGATAGTACGGGCCGATTCCTGTCATCCGCTCTGTCGCCCGGGGACCGTCTCAACCCCTCCAGCCGCGGCAGCAGATCTCTCAGCAAAATCCCGCTCCGGTATGGCAGGACCGTTGCGGACAGTGTCCCGGGAGGCAGCGCTCCGGCGCGCAACGCCAGGTCCCGCCGCACCGCCACGATCAGATTCGGCGCCCGCACCCGGGAAAGCTTGGCGAACTTCTCGGCCAGGTACTCCGGCGTCCAGTAGCCGACGATCTCCAACGCCACCTCCGTGCCGTCCTCGTGGGTGAAGACGAAGTCCGGGACGAGCAGGCTCTCACCCGCCTCCAGGATCACGGCCTCGCGTGCCAAGCGCCAGCCCTGACGCTCTACCCCGAACTTGCGGAAGAACCGCTCCTCTAGCTGCGAGTCGAACAGCGCGGGCACGGGTACCCGCGAACGCAGCCTGTCGGCGTCCGAGAGCGTGAAGAGCGCCGGGCGCAGGCCTTTCCGGAGCGCGATCTCCGCCTGCATCCGCCAGCCCCGCGCCTGCACGAGCGCAGCCAGGAAGCGCGCGAAGTCGACGCCATACGCCCGCGTGTGCCGGAGCACAGAGTTGGGCCCGTCGAAGACCAGGCGATATCTACCGCCCGGCAGCCGGGTGAGGCGGTGCAGCAGGCGCGCGAGGCGCGCGTACTGCACGATGTGCCTGAAGCCCCTGGTTGCCTCCACGGTGACGCGGACCGCGTCGTAGAGCAGCGCCTGCGCTTGGGCCAGGTCATAATCGGCCCGGAGCTCGTCGCCGGCGTAGTCGGCGGGGAAGGCGGTGAGGCGGTGAAACTCGGGATAGTCGGCGTAGAGCAGCGGCACCGCCGGCCTGGGCCGCGGCAGGACGTCGGCGCCCAGCCGGCCCGAGCCCGGCGGGGCGGCAGCGCGGGGCGGACTCTCCTCACCGTGCCGCTCGTCAGTGCCCAGCAGCGCGCCGAGCAACTCCGCGGCGCGCGCGGGATCCAGCACCGGATGCTCGCGCGCCGCCGCCGTGAAGACCTCGACCCGCAGTTCGCCCTGCCGCGGGCCGCGCGGCCACGCATACGCGGCCGCATCGTCGAGCAGCTCGATGATGG
>Ga0209172_10001586_pt1 | contig 46573 bp, 46 predicted proteins | sample LarsenN4metaG_FD_184113 | JGI IMG/M metagenome (GOLD analysis project Ga0209172, IMG submission 184113) | Hot spring sediment bacterial and archeal communities from British Columbia, Canada, to study Microbial Dark Matter (Phase II) - Larsen... ... | reverse complement strand
AACTGGGTCTGGTGAGTCTGATGGCCCAGCTACACCGCCTCCAGAGTGCTACATGAACCGCCGTGTACGGAACCGTACGCACGGTGGTGTGGGAGGACGGCGGGGGTGACCCCGCCTCCTACCCGATTGAACAATAATCCTAAACCCGGTACCCTTCGATGGCCGGATCCGAAAACTCGTTGGGGACGACAATGATCCGCTCGGAGCCGTCGATCACCACCTTCACCCGGCACTCGGCCCCGGCTTCGGCCCGGGTGTAGCGGAGCAGTATCTTGGCCGAGGTTTCCAGAAGGGCATCGTCCACCGCACCCATGAGGACACCCAGGGGGCTCGACCCGTCGATCCAGCGCAGCGTCGCCTCCCCCGGCTGGGTGTTGCGGGCGAGGAGTTCGTTTTCCGCTTCGTTGCGGCCGATGAGGGCCTTGGTCCGGGGGCCGACCCGGAAGTGGCGGGCCACCTTCAGAAGCCGGAAATCCCGCAGGTTCAGCTGGTCCGAGTGATCGAAGACATCCCTGACCTTGGAGACGAAGGAGACCTCGGTCAGGAGGCAGCCGCCGGCGGGGCAGGGGTAATTCTTCACGTCCAGCTCTTCGGCCAGCTGCATCTGCTCCTTGCGGGAGCGCCCCTGAATGGCCAGGAGTTTCTCCCGGTCCACCCACCCCTCCCGTTCGGGAATGGTGGGCTCGAAGTGCTTGGCCGAGAGGGGGCGGAGCAGCAGCCCGGCCAGGCCGCTCTCCCGCTCGATGATGTCGAGGGTGTGGCGCCGCTGGCTCATGGGACGCTGGCCCAGCACCTCGCCGGTGATGACGAAGTCGGCCCCGCTCTCCGCCATGTGCTCCCTGGCCTTGCGCAGCAGGAAGATGCGGCAGTCGATGCAGGGGTTCATCCCCTTGCCGTAGCCGTGCCTGGGGTTTCTGACCACCTCCAGGTAGTCGACACCCTTATGCATCACCTTGATGGGAATGCCGAATTCCTCGGCCACGCGGATCGCTTCCGATTTGCATCCCGCGTTTTTTCCGGTACAGGTACAGAAGGGGGAGGTGAAGTTGAGGGCTTCGACCTCAATCCCCTGCTCAAGCATCACCTTGACCGCAAGGGTGGAGTCGAGCCCCCCCGAGAGGAGGGCGAGGGCTTTTCTTTTCATGGAACGCTCCTGGGGCGCCATGACGGGCGACGGCGATTGCGGGGCCGGTCACGGAACCGAAAATTTTCCGTGAGCGTAGCACAGGGCCGGCGACCGTGTAAAGGGTGAGCAGCGGGGCAAGCCGAAAATATTCCTCAAGAATTGAGCGTACCCGACCGATGTAGTCAAGAGGGAGGATTGCCATGGAAAGCATCGTACGGCCGGGGTCCCTGGGGGACATACTTTTCCGGTGCCAGATCATCAGCGAGGACGACATCCGGGCCGCCCTCGACGAGCAGCAGGCGTCGGGGTGCCGCTTCGGCGAGGCCCTGGTGAAGCAGGGGGTCGTGACCCAGGAGGACATCGACTGGGCCCTCTCCAACCAGCTCAACATCCCCTATGTCCGGCTCAAGCCGGCCATGGTGGATCCGGGAGCGGTGGCCCTGGTGCCGGCGCCCCTGGCCCGCCAGCACAACCTCATTCCCCTCATTGCCACCGGCGACGAGATCAGTATCGTCATTGCCGATCCCCTCAACACCGCGGCCATAGCCGCGGTGGAGAAGGCCGCCGGCTGCCCGGTGTCGGTGTCGGTGGGGCTGCTGCGGGAGATCCGCGAGATGCAGGAGATCTTCTACGGGCCGCCGGAGGAGTCCGACACCCTCGGCTTCCAGTCGCCTGCCTTTCCGGCCGGCGCCCTCAGCGCCATCAACCACGACCCGACCGGAGCGAAATTCGTCGACTATCTCCTCCTTTTCGTGGTGCAGCAGAAGCTCTCGTCCCTCTCCCTGCAGCCCCTGGGGGATGGCATCGCCGTGGTCTGCCGGCGGGGCGGGGTCGGGCGGGAGGTGGGGCGGCTCTCCCCCACCCACTACCCCGAGGTGGTGATGCGGGTGAAGAAGCTGGCCCGGCTTGCGGGGGGGGAGTTCACCGCCAAGGGGACCTTCGCCTTCGGCTGGAAGGGGCGCACCATCCCCTTCCAGGTGGCGCTCCTGCGGGGGGAGGGGGGGGACTACCTCACCTTCCGGATGCGGGTCGACACCGCCTTTCCCGACTCCGTGGCCGACATGGGGCTATCGGAGGCCACGGCGGCCCGCTTCGCGGAACTGGCCGCGGCGGGGCGGGGAATGGTGGTTGTGGGCGCCCGGGAGGAGGAGATGCGGGGGCGGCTCATGGAGCTCTATCTCCAGGAGAGCGACACCGCCGGCAAGACGGTTATCATGGTGGGGAGCGGCCCCCCCCAGGGGGGGCGGCGCTTCCCTCGGGTGCCGGTGCCGGCCGGCACCGAGGTGGGTGCCGTGGTCATGGCGGCCCTGGAGCACGACCCCGACATCCTCGTCCTGGAGGATGTGGCCGACGGCAAAGTCTTTGCCGCCGCCTGCCGGGCCGCCCAGCGGGGAAGCCTCGTTGTCGCGGGGCTCGGCTGCGGCGACGGGGCCGGCGCCCTCCAGCAGCTCATCACCTTCCGGGACCGGCATCTCCTCACCCCGGCCCACCTGCGGGGGATCATCGTCTGCGCCGGGGTCCGCACCCTCTGCCCCGACTGCCGCACGGCCGTGCCGTCCCCCCCCGACGAGGCGGAGCCCTCCTTCCGGTCGGCGGGCTGCAACTCCTGCGGCCAGACCGGCTACGGGGGTACCCGCTTCCTCATGGACGTCATCGTCTTTGACCAGGGGCTGCGGGAGCGGTTCGAGACGGCCCGGGACGGCGGCGACGTAATCGCCCACCTGCGGGAGCATGGCTGGCGGGGGATCGCCGAGGACGGACGGGCGCTGGCGGCACAGGGGGGGATCTCCCGGGAGGATTTCATGGCCTCCCTACTCAGCTGACGGAGAAGTCACATGGCACGCATCGACGCACTCTTCAAAATGCTCAAGGAACAGGGGGCCTCCGACCTCCACCTCTCCTCCGGAGCTCCCCCCATCTTCCGGCTCCATGGCGAGATGGCCCGGCAGAACTTCAAGCCCCTCAGCCACGAGGAGCTGAAGGCGATCCTCTACGAAATCCTCACCGAGAAGCAGAAGGCCGATTTCGAGGAACGCCACGATCTCGACTTCGCCTACGCCATTCCCGGCCTGGCCCGGTTCCGGGGGAACTACATGATGACCCACCGGGGGATTGCCGCCGTCTTCCGGATCATCCCCAGCAAGATCCTCTCGGCCGACGATCTCAGCCTCCCTGAGGGGGTCCGGCGCATGACCCAGTTCAAGAAGGGGCTCGTGCTGGTCACCGGACCCACGGGGTCGGGGAAATCCACCACCCTGGCGGCCATGATCGACCTGATCAACGCCACCCGCAAGGAGCATATCCTCACCCTGGAGGACCCCCTCGAATTCATCCACGAGAACAAGATGTCGCTCCTGAACCAGCGGCAGATCGGCGAGCACTCCCTGACCTTCACCGCGGCCCTGCGGGCAGCGCTTCGGGAAGACCCCGACGTCATTCTCGTGGGGGAGATGCGGGACCTGGAGACCATCAGCCTCGCCATGAGCGCCGCCGAGACCGGCCACCTGGTCTTCGGGACCCTCCACACCAACTCGGCGGCCAAGACCATCGACCGGATCATCGACGTCTTCCCCACCGACCAGCAGGAGCAGACCCGGGCCATGCTCTCCGAGTCCCTCAAGGGGGTCGTCTGCCAGCAGCTCCTGAAGACCGCCGACGGCAAGGGGCGGGTGGCGGCCCTGGAGATCATGCTCGGCACCCCGGCCATCGCCAACCTGATCCGGGAGGGGAAGACCTTCCAGATCCCCTCCATCATCCAGACCGCCAAGCGGGACGGGATGCAGCTCATGGACCAGCACCTCCTGGACCTCTTCAAGACCAGGCGGATCACCGCCGAGGAGGCCTACCGCTGCGCCCAGGACAAGAAGCAGTTCGAGCAGTACCTGGCGGAGAAGCCGGGGCAGTAGGGGAAGGAGTACGGGAGATGGTCTCCCCTGCCGGCGCGCGCCGAAGCCGAGGCTCAGGAAGGGCGCATCTGCTCAGCCCGGGAGTTTCGGAAGGAGTTCAAGCGGGACCGGGCGATGCCGTAATGGTGGGTCAGCCAAGCGTAATGCGCGGCGGATGAGGCGAACAGATGGGCCGTGCCGCTGGCAAAGCTCTTCAGTTGGTGGCGGCCAAGGAGGTGCTGTCCGTTGTCCTTGTTCATGGTGCACCCGGAGATCCATGACATGGCAAAAACAGAGTCAGGGGGCGACATTAGTGCACTTTTCCCCGGTTGTCGAAGTGGAGGCGCCTGTGGTTTCCGTCGCGGTCAGCGGACGGGAAAAACGCAAAAAAACCTTGCCAGACCGGCATGTCGCGTGATATAGAACACTCCTTCTGTGTCGGGGCGTAGCGCAGCCTGGTAGCGCACCTGCTTCGGGAGCAGGGGGTCGGAGGTTCAAATCCTCTCGCCCCGACCATTTTTTCCCGATTACGAGGGGAGGTCACCATTACGGTGGGCCTCCCCTTTGTTTTTGGTGCGCAACGGTTGTGGCGGTCCGGATTCACCAGAGAAAATGATTGTCACCAATCGGCCGGAAATGCTACAAAACTAGGGTTTTGTCGAACAGCTGCGGGAGACGGTACGGCCGATGGGGTTCGATACACTGCACGATTTTCTGGCGGAGCTGGAACGGTTCGGGGAGCTGCACCGGGTCCGGGCCCAGGTGGACCCGCTTCTGGAAGCTGCCGCCATTACCGACCGGGTGAGCAAGCTCCCCGGCGGCGGGCCGGCCCTCCTGTTCGAGCGGGTGAAGGGATCGGCGATCCCGGCGGCCACCAATCTCTTCGGTTCCCTCCGGCGCATGGCCTTGGCCCTGGGGCTCTCGTCTCTCGATGATCTTGCGGACCGGATGGAGGCGCTCCTGGCGCAGCTGCCTCCGGACCAGGCCGGCCAGGGGCTGGCGGCGCTGCCGCGCCTTGGAGAGTTCCGGCGCTTTGCCCCGGTTGAAACCGGCGTGGCGTGTTGCCAGGAGATTGTCGACGACGCCCCCGATCTGGCGCGCTGCCCTTTTCTCCAGTGCCGGCCCGGGGACGGGGGGCGTTTCATCACCCTCCCCCAGGTCTTCACCCGGGACCCGGAAACCGGCCTCCCCAACTGCGGCATGTACCGGGTGCGGATCTTTGACGGCAACCGCGTCGGCATCCGCTGGCATGCCGGCCGGGGAGGGGAGCTCCACTGGCGGCAGTACCGGGAGCGGGGCGAGCGGATGCCGGTGGCGGTGGCCCTGGGGGGAGACCCGGCGGCCATGGTGGCCGCGACCCTGCCCCTCCCCGAGACCGTGGACGAGATGCAGTTCGCCGGCTGGCTTCGGGGGCGGCCCCTGGAGATGGTCCGCTGCCGGACGAACGAGCTCCTGGTCCCCGCCGGGGCGGAGCTGGTCATCGAGGGGTACATCGAGCCGGGGGAAACGGCCCAGGACGGCCCCTTCGGCAACCATACCGGGTTCTCCATCCCCTCGGCGGCGGTGCCGGTCATGGGGGTCACGTGCATCACCCGGCGAAGGGAGTGCATCTGTCCCGCCACGGTGGTGGGGCCCCCCCCCGCGGAGGACTGCTTCATGGCCAAGGCGGCGGAGCGGCTCTTCCTGCCGCTCCTGCGGCGCCGGTGGCCCGCCGTCGTCGACATCAACCTCCCCCTGGAGTGGATCTTTCACGGGGGCGCCATCGTCGCGGTGCGCGACGGCGGCGGCGAGGGGGGGGTGCGGCGGCTCGTGGAGGAGATCTGGGCCTCGGGGATGCTGGGTGCCGCCCGGGTCGTGGTGGTGGTGGATGACGATACCGACGCCAGGGACCTCTCCCGGGTGGCGTGGCGGGTCATGAACATGGCCGACTGGCGGCGCGACCTCTTCGTGGCGGAGGGTGGCGGGGAGCCTCCCTTGCCGTGGCTCGGAGCGCGGCTCGGCATCGACGCCACCCGCAAGGGGCGGTTCCGCTCCGTTGCCCCGGAGCTGGGGATGGATGAAGCCACGAAGCGGCTGATCGAAGAACGGTGGAGGGAGTACGGGTTTTGACGGCGAGACGTTTGGTGTGGGGATGGATTCTGCTCCTGTGCTTTCTGGTGACCCCGGGGTGCTACTACTTCAGGCTGGCCGCCGAGCCCCTGCAGAAGCCCCGGTTCGTGACGATCAGGCCGGCCGATGAGGCCTATGTCATGGTCAAGAGGCTGCTGGAGAGGGACGGTTACGTCATCGAGCAGGAGGACCCGAGGGAGCGGACCCTCCTGACGGAGTTCCGCCACTTCTCGACCCGGGCCGGCGGGGTGACCCAGCCGGAGGGGGGGCGCCTTTACTACCACAAGCTCCGGGCAACGGTGGGGGGGGGCGAGGAGGGGGCCGACGTGGTGCTGGAGTCGGTGGACCTGGAGATCCGCTCCAGCTATGTCTATGAGGAGGGGGGGAAGGTCCTTTCCTTCAAGAAGCGCTATCCCTACGAGCACTACCCCAGCATGTTCGACCTCTCGTCGGTGAACGTGGAGCTGCGCCGGATGCTGGGATACCTGGAGTCGTCCCTGGCGGCAGGGGGAAAAAATGGCCGGTGAGGAGAGGATGACCATGGGGATGTTCGGTAAGGTGAAGGTCTTTCTGGAGATGATCAAGTTCTCCCACACGGTCTTTGCCCTCCCCTTTGCCTTCACCGGGGCGGTGCTGGCCGCCGGCGGGGTGCCGACGGCCCACCAGGCGTTCTGGATTCTCATGGCCATGGTGGGGGCCCGGACCGCAGCCATGGGGATGAACCGGGTCATCGACGCCGAGATCGACGCCCGCAACCCCCGCACCGCGGGCCGCGCCATCCCGGCGGGGCTCATCGGCCGGGGGACGGTGCTCGCCTTCATCGTCGTCTCCATCCTCCTCATGCTCTATGCGGCCCACCGGCTGAATCCCCTCTGCCTCTACCTTTCTCCGGTGGCCCTCTTCTTCCTGGTCCTCTACTCCTACTGCAAGCGGTTCACGGCCCTGGCCCACGTGGTCCTCGGCATCTGTCTGGCCGCGGCGCCGCTCGGGGCCTGGATCGCCATCCGGGGGACGGTGGAGCTTCCGGCGGTGCTCCTGGCCCTGGCGGTCCTCTTCTGGGTGGCCGGCTTCGACATCCTCTACGCCCTCCAGGACCTGGAGTTCGACCAGGAGGCCGGGCTCCACTCGATTCCGTCCCGGCTCGGGATGAGCGGCTCCCTCTGGACCGCCCGCCTCTTCCACGTGGCCATGGTGGCCCTCCTGGCGGGGCTCTATGTCAGCGCCGGCCTCGGCGCCTGGTACCTGGCGGGGCTCGGGCTCTGCGTCGCCATGCTCCTCTACGAGCACTGGCTCCTGCGGGGGGGGGACCTCTCCCGGCTGGACGCCGCCTTCTTCAACATGAACGGCTATATCAGCATCACCCTCTTCGCGGCCACCTTCGTGGATGTTCTGGTCCGGAAGGGGGGCGCATGAGCGGCACGGTTCTTGTGGCGATCACCGGGGCCTCGGGCTCCGTCTATGGCCTTCGGCTCTGCGAGGAGCTCCTGAAGGCGGGAAAGCGGGTGGTGGTCACCGCCAGCAACGCCGGCATCGGCGTGGTGCGGGAGGAGACCAACCTGGATCTCTCCGGCAGCGAGGAGGAGTCGGCCCCCCGGCTGCGGGAGCTCTTCGGGGCCTCGCCGGAGCAGCTGGCCTTCTACGGTGCCGACAACCTCTTCGCCCCCCCGGCCAGCGGCTCGGCGGCCCCCGACGCCATGGTGGTGGCCCCGTGCAGCATGGGGACCCTGGCCCGGGTGGCGGCGGGCCTTTCCTCCACCCTTCTGGAGCGGTGCGCCGACGTGATGCTCAAGGAGGGGCGCCCCCTGGTCATCGTCCCCCGGGAGACCCCCCTTTCGGCCATCCACCTGGAGAACATGCTGAAGCTGGCCCGGCTCGGGGTGCGGGTCGTGCCGGCCATGCCCGCCTTCTACCACCGGCCCAGGACCATGGACGACCTGGTGGATTTCGTGGTGGGGAAGGTGCTCGACACCCTCGGCGTTCCCCATGAGCTCTTCACCCGCTGGGGGGGGAGGCAGGGACCGGGGACCGGGGACTGAAGGGAGCTATCCAGTAGTCAGGAGTCAGAATACAAGAATTCAGGAGTCAGGAGTCAGGAGTCAGAATAGATGCCCAACCATTATCCTGCATGAATCAGACCCGAGCAGTATGGTGGTGATGCTGATTCATTCTGAATTCTGAATTCTGAATTCTTGAATAGCCGAGAGCGAGATACCATGACATCTCTTTCATCCATAGCCGACAAGGTTCATGCCGGCGAGCGGATCACCGACGAGGAGGCCCTGTTCCTGTTCGAGTCCCGGGACCTCATCGCCGTGGGGGAGCTGGCCGCCGCCGTGAACCGGCGCCGAAACGGCGACCGGGTCTTCTTCAACGTGAACCGCCACATCAACCATACGAACATCTGCGTGAACCGCTGCTCCTTCTGCGCCTTCTACCGCACCGCCGACCAGCCGGGGGCCTACCTCTACGACCTGGAGGAGATCAGAAACCGCGCCCTGGAGGCCCACGCCCAGGGGGCCACGGAGATCCACATGGTCGGCGGCCTCCACCCGGACCTCCCCTTCGATTTCTACCTGGAGATGCTCCGGACCGTGAGGTCGGTCTCCCCCGAGCTCCACGTGAAGGCCTTCACCGCCGTCGAGATCGACTACCTTTCGAAGCTGTCCGGCCTCTCCCTGGCCGAGACCCTGGCGGCCCTGAAGGATGCGGGACTCGGGTCCCTGCCCGGCGGCGGTGCCGAGATTTTTGCCCCGGCGGTCCGCAGCCGCCTCTGTCCCGAGAAGATCAGCGGCGAGCGGTGGCTCGCCGTCATGGAGGAGGTCCACCGGGCCGGACTCAGGTCCAATGCCACCATGCTCTTCGGCCACATCGAGAGCCATGCCGACCGGGTGGATCACATGCATCGGCTGCGGGAGCTCCAGGACCGGACCGGCGGGTTCCAGGTCTTCATCCCCCTGGCCTTCCAGAAGGAGAACAATCCCCTCGGGCACCTGAAGCGCCCCGGCCCCGGCGGGGTCGATGCCCTGAAGACCCTGGCCGTGGCCCGGATCTATCTCGACAACTTCGCCAACATCAAGGCCTACTGGGTGATGCTGGGGGTCAAGATCGCCCAGGTTGCCCTCTGCTTCGGAGTGAACGATCTGGACGGCACCGTGGTGGAGGAGAAGATCGGCCACGACGCCGGCGCCGCCACCCCCCAGACCATGGGGCGCGACGAGATCGTATCTCTCATCCGCAGGGCGGGGCGGGTGCCGGTGGAGCGGGATACGCTCTACAACGAGCTGAGGGTGCATTGACCATGGATACCGTTATCGGGAAAATCGAACGGGGCGAGGCCATCGACCGGGCCGAGGCCCTGGGGCTTCTCCTGGAGGCCGACCTCCTCACCCTGGGGCGCCTGGCCGACGGCATCCGCCGGCGGCTCCACCCCGAAGAGGTGGTCACCTTCGTGGTGGACCGCAACGTGAACTACACCAATGTCTGCGAGTCCAGGTGTAAGTTCTGCGCCTTCTACCGGGAGGAGGGGGCTCCCGACGCCTACCTCCTGGCCGAGGAGGCTATCTACGCCAAGATCGCCGAACTGGTGGCCCACGGCGGGACCCAGCTCCTGATGCAGGGGGGGCTCCACCCCCAGCTGGGAATAGAGTGGTTCGAGGAGCTCTTCCGGGGGATCAAGGAGCGGTTTCCCCAGGTCCAGAACCACTCCCTCTCGCCGGCGGAGATCACCCAGATCGCCGCCGTCTCGAAACTCACCATCCCGGAGACGATCCGGCGGCTGCGGGCGGCGGGGCTCGACTCCATTCCCGGCGGCGGGGCCGAGATCCTCGTGGACCGGGTCCGGCAGGAGATCTCCCCCCGGAAGATCGGCTGGGAGGGGTGGGCTGCGGTCATGGGGGAGGCGGCCCGGCAGGGGATCCCCACCACCGCCACCATGATGTTCGGCAGCCGCGAGAGGCCCGAGGATATCGTGGAGCACCTCTTCCGGGTCCGGGAGCTCCAGGGGGCCGGGGGCTCCTTCACCGCCTTCATCCCCTGGACCTACCAGCCGGGGAACACCGAACTGGGGGGGGGAAGCGCCACCGGGGTCGAGTACCTGAAGGTTTTGGCCCTCGCCCGGATTGTGCTGGACAACGTGCCGAACATCCAGGCCAGCTGGGTGACCCAGGGGGGGGGGATGGCCCAGACGGCCCTCTTCTTCGGCGCCAACGACCTGGGGGGGACCATGCTGGAGGAGAACGTGGTGGCCGCTGCCGGCTGCACCTTCCGCATGAGCCTCCAGGAGATGGTGGAGCTTATCCGCGAAGCCGGGTTCACCCCTGCCCAGCGGACGACGCTGTACTCAATCATCCGGACATTCTAGTTTCTTTCCAATAACGCCGACTGGAGATTTCCTTGCCTTTTACACCCGTTTCACCCGAGATCATCACCACCCCCGCCGGGGTCAGCCGCCTGGCGGAGCGCCTCGCCCGGGAGCCCTTCGTGGCCTGCGACCTGGAGGCCGACTCCATGCACCACTACCAGGAGAAGGTCTGCCTGATCCAGTTCGCGGTGCCGGGGCTCGCCGCCATCGTTGATCCCATCGCTGTCCCTGATCTGGCCCCCCTGGCGCCGGTCTTCGCCGATCCCGCCATCCGCAAGGTCTTCCACGGGGCCGACTACGACATCCGCTCACTGCACCGGGATTTCGGCATCGAGGTGAACAACCTCTTCGATACCATGATCGCGTGCCAGTTCCTGGGGGAGCGGGAGTTCGGCCTGGCGGCGGTGCTCAGGAAGCGCTTCGGGGTGGAGCTGGACAAGCAGTACCAGCGGGCCGACTGGAGCCGGCGCCCCCTGACGGCGGGGATGATCGAGTACGCGGTGAAGGACACGACGCTCCTCCTCCAGCTGGCCGGCCAGCTGGAGAAGGAACTGCGGGCGAAGGGGCGCCTTGGGTGGGTGGAGGAGGAGTGCGCCCTCCTCTCCCGGGTGCGGGTGGCCCAGCGTCCCGACGCCGAGCCGATGTTCCTCCGCTTCAAGGGGGCGTCGCGGCTGGCGCCCCGGTCCCTGGCGGTGCTGGAGGAGATCCTCCGCTTCCGGGACCGGCGGGCGCGGCAGATGGACGTTCCCCCCTTCAAGGTCCTCGGCACCGAGACGGTGCGGGAGCTGGCCGAGAAGCGCCCCCGGTCCGTGGCGGAATTCGCGGGGATCACGGGGATCACGGAGCGGGTCGCGGAGCGGTGCGGAGAGGGGATTCTGCGGGCCGTGGAGAAGGGGCTGGCGGTGCCGGAGCGGGAGCTCCCCGCGTTTCCCCGGGAAGAGCGGCGGAAGGTGGGGGGAGACGAGGAGCGGCGCCTCAAGGCCCTGAAGGGGTGGCGCGAGGAGCTGGCGCGGCGGCTTGGCGTGGAGCCCGGCTTCCTGGCCAACAACGCCCTCCTGGAGCAGATCGCCCTGGCGTTTCCCCGTTCGGAGGAGGAATTGGAGGGGGTCGCGGGCCTTCGTCCGTGGCAGCGGCGGGAGTTCGGCGCCGAGATGGTGGCGGCCCTCCAGGCGCGGCGGTAGGGGCGCAGGTCCGATGGGCCGCCGTTGAGAATGAAAAACGGCACGGCGAAGCAGGGAGTTTCCCCTGCGCCGTGCCGTTTTTTTGTTGTGAGTGACCGCTGCCGGAGCTACTGCCTGTCCGGCTCCCCGAAGAGCGAATCGAATTCGGCGGGGGAAAATCCGTCCAGTTCCACCTGGGGTCCCTTGGGCGGCTGTGGGACCGGCGGCGGCATCTCTTCCTCCCAGCCGAAGCTCTCCAGGCCGATTTCTCCAGCCTCCCCGGCGGCATCTCCAGCCTCCCCGGCGGCAGGGGCGGGGGGCTCATGCCGCTCCTCGTCGAAGCCGCCGAATACGTTGGCGGGGGCCTCCCAGGCGGACTCCAGCTCGGGGGTCGCCGCCGGCGCCGGCGCCGCCGCGGTTTCCTCGCTGCTGTCGCCGGTTTCGAGCAGGGACGCGAAGCCGTCGTCATCCAGCGGTTCCGACCCGAAGAGGGACGGAGGGGCCGCCGTGGCTTCGGGGGCCGGCTCGTCGAAGGAGAAGTCGGCCAGGCCGGTTTCCTTGGCTGCCGGCGGCACTGCCGGCGCCGTCGTCATGGCGGGCTCCAGGTCGAAGGAGAGGGGCCGGCGTGGCGCCGGGGCCGCCGGGGGCGGGGTTGGAAAGTCCAGGTCCATGGCCGGGAAGATGTCATCGCCCGGCTTGACGGGGGGGGATGGAGGGGGAGCGGCGGCCGGCTCTTCCCAGGTGAAGGTTTCGTCCTCCGCCAGGGGGGCCGCGGCGGCAACGGCCGCCGCCGCCATGGCCGGTGCCGCGGCCGCGGCAAGGGCGGGAACCGCGGCGGAACGGATGCCGTGGGCCTGTTTGAAGGCGGACAGGTCGTTCTTGCACTTCTTGCAGGAGTCGAGGTATTCGAAACTGTTGTACCCGCACTTGGGACATTTCATGGCTGCTGCTCCTTGCGCGGCACAACACTGGTCGTGACTGTCCGCTATGGTGTCGGTGGCGATCCGCTCCCGCCGTGGCCGGGGGAGTCCCCCCCCAGGTCGCCATGGAGGTACTGGAGGATGGCCAGAAGGGCGATTCCCGCCGTCTCGGTCCGAAGAATCCGCCTGCCGAGGGTGACGGGGATGAAGCCCGCCTCCCGGGCCGTTTCCGCCTCCGCCGCCGTGAGCCCCCCTTCGGGGCCGACGATGACGGCGATGCTTGCGGGGCGGGTCCGGTCCGCCATGGCCCCCTTGAGGGTCGTGGCCCGCTCCTCCTCCCAGAGGAGGAGCTTCAGGTCGTGGCGGGCATCCCGGACCGCCTCGGCCATTCCCCCGGCCAGGCGTAGCGCCGGGATGTCGGGCCGCCCCGCCTGGCGGGCGGCTTCGGCGGCAATCCGCTGCCAGCGCCGCAGCCGCTCCTCCTGCCGGTCGGCCGGGACGCGGGAAACGGAGCGGTCCGCCAGGAAGGGGACCACCTCGTTCACGCCGAGCTCAGTCCCTTTCTGCAAGATGAGTTCCATCTTCTCCCCCTTGGGGAGTCCCTGGATAAGGGTGATCCGCGGCGCCCCCCCGTCGCGGGCCGCCGCGCGGCGTTCCACCACGGCCACGGTGAGGTGGTCGCGGCCGATCTCCCGAATGATTCCCGCGCATTCGGCGCCCCGGCCATCCGCCAGCATGACGGGGGTGTCAATTTTCAGGCGCAGGACCCGCGCCATGTGACGGAAAAGGTCCCCCCCGATCCGCACGGTCCCGCCCGAGAGGTCCGCGTCGGGGGCCATGAAGCGGCGTCCGCTCATGGCGCGGCCCGGTAGAGGAGGCAGCTCCACTCCCCCTCGCGGGTGGTTTCGGCCAGGACGAGGCCGGTGGCGGCGAAGCCGGCGATGACATAGGGTTCGCGCTCCACCAGGATCCCCGACAGGATCAGGGCGCCGCCGGGGGCCACCTTGGCCGTCAGATCGGCCGCCATCCGAACCAGGTCCTCGGCGAGGATGTTGGCGAGAACCACGTCGAATCTCCCCGGGATGGCCGCCAGGGGGGTGGTGACCAGGTCAGCGGTCACACCGTTCATGGCGCAGTTTTCCCGGGCCACCTCCACGGCGTCGGGGTCGATGTCGGTCCCCACCACACGGCGGGCCCCCAGTCTGGCGGCGGCCATGGCGAGGATGCCCGACCCGGTCCCCACGTCGAGGACGTCTCCGGAGGGGCCGAGCTTTTCCAGGGCCTCCAGGCAGAGGCGGGTGGTGGGGTGGGTGCCGGTGCCGAAGGCCATCCCCGGATCCAGTTCGATGACGACGTCGCCGGGCTGCGGCGCGAACGGTTCCCAGGTGGGCTTGATCACGAGCCTTCGGCCGATGCGGGTCGGCGTGAAGTGCTGGCGCCACCCCGTGGCCCAGTCCTCCTCCCGGATGGTGGCCACGGCGGGGGGGGGAGGGATCGTGTCGTCCCCGGCGGGCCACTGCTCCCGGAGGAACCGGTTCAGGGCGGCCAGCTTCGCCTCCAGGTCGTCGTCGGGATTGAAGTAGGCCCGCACGGTCTTCACCGGCTGTTCCTCCACGGTGTCGAGGGAGAAGGTGTCCAGCTCCAGGTTGTCGATGCTCACGCCGTTGCCGGAGAGTTCCACGAGAAAGTCGGCCAGCAGGTCGACCATTGCCGCGGGGACTTCGCAGGTGACTTCGGCCCAGGTTTTGTCCATGAATGCTCCTCGGTAGTCATGGGAAATTTTGTCAGGCAAGGTGGGCCAACGTAGCAAAACTAAAGGGCTTTGACAATAAAAACCTTGACAAACCAGCCGCTCTGGGTTTGAATTTCATTAAAATAGTTTCGGGGTGGCCGTGATGGATCTGGATCAAATCAAGGGGGACATCGTCGCCCTGGTCGAGGGGCGGAAGGAGGAGTTCATCGCCATTGCCGAGGAGCTCTACCGCAATCCCGAGACCGGCTTGAACGAGGTGCGGAGCTCGGCCCTCCTGGCTGATTTCCTGGAGCGGGAGGGGTTCCGGGTGGAGCGGGGGGTTGCGGGCCTCCCCACCGCCTTCCGGGCCGAGGCGGGGGTGGAGGGGCCGGTCATCGCCCTCTTGGCCGAGATGGACGCCCTGCCGGTCATGGGCCACGCCTGCGGCCACAACGTCATCGCCGCCGCCGCCGTCGGGGCCGCCACGGCCCTGCGCCGCATTCTTCCGCCCGAAGCCGCCCAGATCGTCGTCCTCGGCACCCCGGCCGAGGAGCTGGGGATCGGGAAGGTGGACATGATCGCCAAGGGGGCCTTCGACGGGGTCGAGTTCGCCCTGATGGTGCATCCCTCCTCCCGGCGCTACGTGATCAAGCACTACCTGGGGCTTGCCCGGATCCGCTTCACCTTCCTCGGCAGGCCGGCCCATGCCGCCGCCTACCCGGAGGAGGGGATCAACGCCCTGGACGGCGTCATCCAGACCTTCAACGGGATCAGTGCCCTGCGCCAGCAGCTGCGGCAGGACGTGCGGGTCCACGGAATCATCACCGAGGGGGGGGTGGCCCCCAACATCATCCCGGAGCGGGCTGCGGCCCATTTCTACGTCCGGGCCGACGACCTGGCGGAGCTGGAGCGTGCCAAGGCCCGGGTCGTGGCCTGTGCCGAAGGGGCCGCCCTGGCCACCGGCTGCCGGCTCCAGGTGGACGCGGACCCCCGGATCATGGCCCCCCTCAAGGTGAACCGGACCTTTTCCGCGCGGTACTCGGCACAGTTGGCTTATCTGGGACTTCAGGAATCGGAGAACCAGCCCGATAAGAATAAAGGATCGTCGGATATCGGCAATGTCTCCCAGATCGTGCCGACCATCCACCCCCATGTCCCCATCGGCGACGGCATCAATATCCACAGCGAGGCCTTTGCCCGGGCCACGGTCTCCGACAAGGGGAAGGCCGCCGTGGCGGAGGGGGCCGCGGCCCTGGCCCTGACCGCCGCGGAACTGGCGGCCCGGCCGGAGCTGCGGGAGGAAATCTGGCGGGAATTCCGTTCATGAAAATTCCGCCATTGCCATGGCGAAAATAGATGGTATATACTATTTAATGAAAAAGCAGACCACAGGGGCGAGCCGGCCATGAACGGAGCAATGCGGCACATTTACCTCTTTTCCGACGCCACGGGGGAAACCGTGGAGCGGGTGCTGCGCGCGGCCCTCTCCCAGTTCCGCGACGTGGAGGCCCGCATCCACCGCATGAGCAAGATCCGGTCGCGGGAGGATGTCCTCTCGGCCCTGGAGGAGGTGCTGAAGGAGCCGGGGATCGTCATCTACACCCTTGTCGACACGGAGCTGGCGCAGCTGCTCCGGGACGAGGCCGAGGCCCACGGCCTCGACGCCCTGGATCTCATCAGCTCGCTTCTCTTCAAGCTGTCGGCTTTCTTCGGGGTCCCCCCCCAGAACGAGCCGGGGCTCCTCTACCAGATCAACTCCGATTACCACAAGCGGGTCGAGGCCGTGGACTTCACGGTGAAGCACGACGACGGCCAGGATCCCAGGGGGCTCAGCAAGGCCGACTTCGTGCTGGTGGGGGTGTCCCGGTCCTCCAAGACCCCCCTTTCCATGTACCTGGCCCACAAGGGGTACAAGGTGGCCAACGTCCCCCTGGTGAAGGGGATCGATCCGCCGCCGGAGCTCTTCAAGGTGGATCAGGGGAAGATCGTGGGGCTTCTCATCTCTCCCCAGCGGCTTCTGGAGATTCGGTCGGCGCGCCTCAAGAACCTGGGACAGATGCCCAAGGGGAGCTACGCCGACTACGAAAAGATCGAGGAAGAACTCAACTTCTGCCGCCAGCTCTACCGGCGCCATCCCCAGTGGCTCGTTATCGACGTGACGAAAAAATCGGTGGAGGAGTCGGCGGCGGAGATCCTACAGAAACTCTGCAGCTAGAAACCATGGGTCCGCAGCATTGAAAACAGAGAAAGGAAGGTGCAGACGATGAAAATTCTCGTGGTAGAGGACGAAAAGAAGGTTTCCAGCTTTATCAAGCGAGGCCTCGAAGAGGAGCGGTACGAAGTGGAGGCGGCCTACAACGGCGAGGAGGGGCTCAAAATGGCCCTGGAGAAGGGGTTTGACCTGATCATCCTCGACGTGATGCTTCCCAAGAAGGATGGTCTGAGCGTGGTGCGGGAACTGCGGGAAAAGAAAAACGCCACGCCGGTCCTCATGCTGACCGCCAAGGACTCCGTGGAGGATATCGTGGCGGGCCTCGATTCAGGTTCCGACGACTACCTCACCAAGCCCTTCGCTTTTGCCGAGCTCCTGGCCCGGGTCCGGGCCCTGGTGCGGCGCAGCGAGCAGGACCGGGGCGCCGAGATCCGCTTCGCCGACCTGCGGCTCGATCCGGTCACCCACAAGGTCTGGCGCAAGGACAAGGAGATCGACCTCACCGCCAAGGAGTATGCGCTGCTGGAATACTTCATGCGCAACCCGAACCAGGTCCTGACCCGGACCATGATCGCCGAGCACGTCTGGGACTACACCTTCGACAGCTTCACCAACATCATCGACGTCTACGTCAACTACCTGCGGAAGAAGATCGACCGCGAGGCCGACAAGAAGCTGATCCACACGGTGCGGGGCGTGGGCTACATCCTGAAGGAAGAGGAGTGACCCGTTGTTCTTCCGGTCGATCCGCTTCTCCCTGACCCTCTGGTATGCGGTCACCCTGGCGGTTATCCTCCTTCTGTTCAGCTCGTTCATCTACCTTGTCCTGCGGAACCAGCTCACCAAGGAGGTGGACCGGGAAATCCTGACCGTTGCCGAGGCCGTGGCGAGCCCGACGCTGGAGCCGTTCCGGCGTGCGGGCCCGTCGGTCTTCGACCAGGTGCTCGAAGACTTCATCGGCACCCGTCTGACCGGCAAGTATGTCCAGGTGCTGGACGCAGGGGGGCGGACCACTGCATCGTCCAAGAGTTCGGAGGGGCTGCGGGTTCCCCTCAGCAAGGGGGCTTCCCGCCGCGCCTGGGCCGGCAAGGTCACCTACGAGACCAGGGTCAGTCTCGATCTCTATCCTGTCCGCACCATCACCTACCCGATCATGGACAACGGCAGGCTGCTGCAGGTGGTCCAGGTGGGCACCTCCATGCGGGCTGCGGCCGAGACCCTCGACAAGGTTCTCGTGGTCTTTGCCGTCTCCATACCCCTGGCCCTGACCCTCTGGAGCGTCGGGGGATGGTTCCTGGCGGGGCGGGCCCTGAAGCCGGTCGACTTCATCACCCGCAGTGCCCGGAAGATAACCGCCGAAAACCTGGGGCTGCGGCTTGAGGTGGTCAATCCCCAGGACGAAATCGGCCAGCTGGCCACCACCTTCAACGATACCCTGGAGCGGCTTGAGGACGCCTTCCGGCGGGTGAAGCAGTTCACCGGCGACGTTTCCCACGAGCTCCGGACTCCCCTCACCATCCTGCGGGGCGAGACCGAGGTGGGGCTGCGCTGGGCCCGGGAGCCGGAGGAATTCCGGGAACTCTTCCGGAGCAACCTGGAAGAGATCAACCGGATGTCCAAGATCATCGAGGCGCTCCTGGAGCTGTCCCGGGCCGAGGAAGGGGGGCTCAGGCTGGAGCTGGCCCCCATCGAGCTGGAAGACCTCCTGGGGGAGCTGGTCCAGCAGTCCCGCCTCATCGATCCCGACAAGGGGCTCAAGATTGCCTTTGCGGTCGAGAAGCCGGTCACTGTCATGGGGGACTGGCTCCGGCTGCGCCAGATCTTCATGAACCTCCTCGACAATGCCGTCACCTACACCCCCGCCGGCGGGGAGATTTCGGTGGTTATCGACGCCAGCGGCGCTTTTGCCCGGGTGACGGTCGTCGACAGCGGCATCGGCATCCCGGCGGACGACCTCCCCCACATCTTCGAGCGCTTCTACCGAGTCGACAAGGCCCGCAACCGGGCCGACGGCGGCTGCGGCCTCGGCCTCTCCCTGGTCCGGACCCTCGTGGAGGCCCATGGCGGCAGGATCGAGGTGGTGAGCGAGGTGGGAAAGGGGAGCGTCTTCACGGTCTATCTCCCCCTCCAGGCCCGGTCCTGACACGGAGCTCCCCCCCATGGACCCCATCATCGTTGTTGCCGCAACCCCCATGGAACTCTCTCTCCTGATCCGGAGCATCGGCGCCCGGCCGGTGCGGAGAAAAAAGGGGCTCCTCGAAACCTATCGCGGAAGACTGGGCCGCATGCCGGTGCTTCTGGCCGTGACGGGTATCGGCAAGGCGAACACCGCGGCGGCCCTCGGCATCCTGCTGGAACGGTACACCCCCCCCATTCTCATCGATGTCGGCTGCGGCGGCGCCTACGGCGGAAGCGGTCTGGCGGTGGGGGATCTGGCCGTGGCGTCGGCGGAGGTCTACGGCGAGGAGGGGGTGCTGACCCCGGCCGGCTGGGAATCCCTGGCAACCATCGGCATCCCCCAGCTGGAGCGGGGGGGGAGCCGGTTCTTCAACGAGTTTCCCCTGGCGCTCCTGCCGGCGGAGCGGGCCGTGCAGCTGGGGGCCGCCCTGGGGGTGCCGGTGCGGCGCGGCAGGTTCGTCACCGTTTCCGCCTGCAGCGGCACCACGGCCCGGGGAGACGAGCTGGCCCGGCGCTTCGACGCCATCTGCGAGAACATGGAGGGGGCCGCGGCGGCCCACCTGGCCCTCAGGTACGGGGTCGACTGCCTGGAGGTGCGCGGCATCAGCAACATGGTGGAAGACCGGGATCTCTCCCGCTGGAACATCCCCCGGGCCGTGGAAAATGCCCAGCGGTTCGTCCTCAAGTATCTCGAAACCTATGCGGAGCAGTGACCGATGCGAACCCTGACCCTCGGTTTTTCCCCCTGTCCCAACGATACCTACATCTTTCACGCCCTGGTTCACGGCCTGGTGGACACGGGGGGGCTTGCCTTCCGGGAGCGGCTGGAGGACGTGGAGACCCTGAACCGCCTCGCCCTGGAGGGGGCGCTGGACGTGAGCAAGGTCTCCTACCACGCTCTCGGCTTTCTCCGGGACGAGTATGTATTGCTGCGTTCCGGCGGGGCACTGGGACGGGGGTGCGGGCCCCTTGTCGTGACGAAGGGTGCCGTATCCATGGCGGAACTGATGGGACAGCCCATTGCCGTGCCCGGCCGCTACACCACCGCCGCGCTCCTGCTTCGCCTCTTCGATCCCTCCCTCGACACCCTTGTGCTGCTCCCGTTCCATGAGATCATGGGGGCCGTGGCCCGGGGCGAGGTGGCCGCCGGCGTCATCATTCACGAATCCCGGTTCACTTTTCCCGAATACGGACTTACCAAGCTGCTGGATCTTGGTGAGTGGTGGGAAGCGGAGACCGGCTGCCCCATCCCCCTCGGGGGGATTGTTGCCCGGCGCTCGCTGGGGCGGGAAACCATTGCCGCCATCGACACCGCCCTGGCGGCAAGCGTGGCCCATGCCCGGGCCAATCCCGGGGCGGCTGACGGGTACATCCGCGGCCACTCCCAGGAGATGAGCGACGAGGTTTGCGCCGCCCACATCGATCTCTATGTGAATGATTTCTCTCTCCGGCTTGGTCCCGAAGGGGAGGCGGCCGTGGCCACCCTCCTGCAGCGGGCCGAGGCCGCAGGGGTCATTCCCTGCTCCGCCGCTCCCCTCCTTGAGGTGGTCTAACTGGCCGAATTATCGTGGTATTGTCTGTGACGGGGAGTATTTTTGCTTGACCTGGACGCCCGGCTTGTGCTATTAAAACGCCTCGCCCAGAAGGAGGTGCCTATTGGTATCTGCAGACCGGATAGGGCGTCTGGCCATCCTGCTTATTCTTTGTCAGGCGTTCTTCCAGATCCAGACACTGTCCTTGCAAGCAGAGGAAATCGCAGCAAAGGCAACAACGGAAAAGGCCGCGGCTGCGGTCGAAAAGGCGGGCGGGGGGGTCGTTGGGACCGCCTCGTACTACGCAAATCGCTACAGCGGAAGAAGAATGTCATCGGGAGAGCGGTACGATCCGAAGAGGCTCACGGCCGCCCATCCCACCCTCCCTCTCGGTACCAGGGTCAAGGTGGTCAACACGGCCAACAACCGGGAGGTGACGGTCACCATAACCGATCGCTGCCGGAAGAGGGTGTCCCATTTCATCGACCTCTCCCGGGAAGCGGCCAGGAAGCTCGGCTTCCTCGGCAAGGGGATTACGGAAGTCCGGATTATCACCCTCGACGAAGCAGCATCCTGAAAACAACTATCAGATTGGGCGAACAGCAGAAAAGGGTCGGCATGGTGCCGGCCCTTTTCTCGTTCCAGACGACGGTTGCGGGACGCGGGGAGCGTCAGGTTCCGCGCAGGCTTGCCAGGGGAAGGAGGGTCAACCCCTCCAGGTTGGGGGTGAGGGCAGCGTCGTCCACCGGCCCGTTCACCTCCGGCTCGTCGAAGGTGATCTTTACCCGGACCCCGTGGGGATCAGTGAATTCGATGACGGCGGGGAACGCCACCCCCCCCGCTGACTGGTAGTCCCGGTATGTTGCCTCGCCGTCCCCGGAAATCTTTCGCCGGAGGAGGCCGTCGCCGTCGTAGAGGGTCGTGGTCTCCCCCCCTTCGGCATCGGTCCGTTCGACGGTCCGGGGTGCGCCGGGGAGAAAGAGGGGGGCTCCCTCCAGCACCCATCGCATCATCCGCCATCCTTGGAGCCCCCCCCTGGCCGGCAGGTCCGCCAAGGAGCCCGCGTAGGCAACGCCCTTGGAGGGGAACAGGACCGTTACCCGGTCGTCCCGGACGAAGAACTCCAGGGCGGTGGAGCCGAAGGGGGTGAGCATCACCAGATGGAAGCGGTCCGGCCGCCGGTAAAGGAGGTAGCCGGTGCCGCCGCTGCTCCCCTCCGGCGTCTGTACGGAGAGGGAGACGGCCGCCGCCAGGGTCTCCACCGTGGCGCCGGGGATGAAGGGCTCCCGGGGCTTCGGCACCCCGGCGCAGCCGAGAGCGGCAAGGAGAAGGATGGTCAGGAGGGCGACGGCTGTGGCCCGGGCCGGGAACCGCAGGGGGGAGATGGAATTGACACGGGACATCATCGAGCTTTCCGCAGGGTAAGGTGATGCCAGCTTACCCGACCGAAAGTGCCGTTGTAAACTGATTTCTCGGGTTAGTAATCACGATACGCCATGGCGCGCCGCACCCGCTCCAGGGCCAGGGCCAGGGCGGCGGTCCGGGGGAGACACCCATCGGCGGCCGCCTTTTCCAGGATGAGACCGGTATTTGTCCTGATACGCTCGCCGATGGCGGCGAAGGCCTCCTGCTCGCTCCTGCCCCCATACTCCATGGCGGCCATGATGACCCCGCCGGCGTTGGCGATGAAGTCGGGGACGATGAGGACTCCGCGCCGGTGAAGGGCCTCCTCCGCCTCGGCCGTCACCGGGATGTTGGCCCCCGGGAGGATCAGGGGGGCGGTGACGGCGCCTGCGTTCCCCCCGTGGATGACGTCCGGAGTGGCCGCCGGGATCAGGATGTCGCATGGAACGCCGAAAATCTCCGCTGCTGCTATCTTGCGCCCCTTTCCGTAACCGTTGACGCTGCCGGTATCTTCCTTGGCCGTTGCCAGGGCCTCCAGGTCGATCCCGTCGGGGTCGTGGACCCCGCCCCGGGAGTCCGACACCGCCACGAGGATCGCCCCCTTGGCGCGGAGGGAGCGGGCCGCCGCTTTTCCCACGCTCCCGAACCCCTGGATCGCCACCCGGGCTCCCTTCAGTTCAATGCCTGCCCGGGGGGCGGCAACCTCGGCGCACTCCCCCAGGCCAAAGCCGGTGGCCCCCAGCTTGTCCAGGGGGAGCCCCCCGATCTCCTCGGGGAGTCCCACGGCCCTCCCGGTCTCGTCGTGGATCCAGGCCATGGCCGTCTCGTCACATCCCATGTCGGGGCCGGGGATGTAGTCGACGCAATCCCTGATCATGCGGGCGAAGACCCGGAAGGTGCGCTCCTTGTCCATGGTTGCCGGATCGGCCATGATTCCCGCTTTGGCGCCGCCGTGGGGAAGACCCGCCAGGGAGTTCTTCAGGGTCATGGTCCGCGCCAGGCGCCGGACCTCGTCGGCGGTCACCCGGGGGGAGACCCGCACCCCGCCCACGGCCGGCCCCAGGGCGGTGTTGTCCACCACCACCACAGCCCGCAGCCGCTCCCTCGCGGAGTACAGCTGGATGACCCTGGCCGGCCCGATGTCGTCACCGATGATTTCGTTCATAGGGGAACTGTAGCAACAATCGTGGCGTTGGCAAGGGGTGAGGAGACAGATCCTGAACGCAAAACGGCTGCCGATGTTTCGGCAGCCGTTTCCGGCACGACGTACCGAAGCTGCGGGGCGGAAGAGCTACTCCACGGTTACGCTCTTTGCCAGGTTCCGGGGCTGGTCCACGTCGGTCCCCTTGAGGACCGCCACGTGGTAGGCCAGAAGCTGGAGGGGGACCGAGAGGAGGATGGTGGTCAGTTCCTCGCCGTCGGTGGGGACTTCGAGGGTTTCCTCGGCCTTTCGGGCCACGTCGTTGTCGCCGGCGGAGCAGACGGCAATGACCCTGCCGCCCCGGGCGATGACCTCCTCCATGTTGGAGAGGACCTTTTCATAGGTGCTGTTCCTGGGCACGAGGACCACCACCGGCATATTCTCGTCGATGAGGGCGATGGGGCCGTGCTTCATCTCTCCCGCCGGGTACCCCTCGGCGTGGATGTAGGAGATTTCCTTGAGCTTCAGGGCCCCCTCCAGGGCGATGGGGTAGCAGATGCCGCGTCCCAGGTAGAGGAAGTCCCGGGCGTTCATGTAGCGGCGGGCCACCTTCTCCACCTGGTCGTTCATCTCCAGGGTCTTCTCGATGAGGCCGGGAATCTTCACCAGGGAGGCGATCATGGCGCGCCCCTTGGCCTGGTCCAGGGTCCCCAGGGCCCGCCCAAGCCGGATGGTGAAGAGGTAGAGGGCCACCAGCTGGGTGACGAAGGCCTTGGTGGAGGCGACCCCGATCTCGGGCCCCGCGTGGGTGTAGACGACCCCGGCGGCCTCCCGGGCGATGGAGGAGTCGACCACGTTGCAGATGGCGACGTTCCTGGCCCCGCGGGCCTTCCCCTCCCGCATGGCGGCCAGGGTGTCGGCGGTCTCCCCCGACTGGGAGATGAGGACCATGAGGGTCCGGTCGTTGACCACGGGGTTGCGGTAGCGGAACTCGGAGGCGATGTCCACCTCCACCGGGAGACGGCAGTGCTCCTCCAGGAGGAACTTCCCCACCAGGGCCGCGTGCCACGAGGTGCCGCAGGCGACGATGCAGATCCGGTCGATCCCCTTGAGTTCCTCGTCGGTGAGCTTCAGGTCTTCGAGGTAGACGTCACCCTGCTCCTCCCGGAGCCGGCCGGCGATGGTGTCCCGGACCGCCCGGGGCTGCTCGAAGATCTCCTTGAGCATGAAGTGCTTGTACCCCCCCTTCTCGGCCATGAGGGGGGACCAGTCGATGTGACGGGAAGTCTTTTCCAGCGGTTCGCCGCTCACCCGGCTGAAGGCGGGGGTGCCGTCGCGGAAGACGGCCATCTCGCCGTCATCCAGAAAGACCATCTCCCGGGTGTGGGAGAGGATGGCGGGGATGTCCGAGGCCACGAAGAACTCGCCGGCGCCGAGCCCCACCACCATGGGGGAGCCCTGCTTGGCGGCGATGAGGACCCCCGGCTCCTTCTCGCAGAGGACGCAGACGGCGTAGGCCCCCCGCAGTTCCGCCAGGGCCTGCCGGGTGGCCTGTTCGAAGTCGCCGGAAGCGCTGTATTTTTCGTCGATAAGGTGGGAGATGACCTCCGTGTCGGTTTCGCTCAGGAACTCCCGGCCGGTCCCCCGGAGCCGCTCCCGCAGCTCCAGGTAGTTCTCAATGATCCCGTTGTGGACCACGATGACGGAGCCCGACTGGTGGGGATGGGCGTTGATCTCCGAGGGTCTGCCGTGGGTGGCCCAGCGGGTGTGGCCGATGCCGATCCGCCCCAGGAGGGGCTGGTCCGCCACGAGGCGCTCCAGGTTGATGAGCTTTCCCTCGCTGCGGCGCACCTGGGCCCGGCCGGCGTCAAGGGTGCAGACCCCGGCGGAGTCGTACCCCCGGTACTCAAGGCGCTTGAGTCCGTCGAGGATGATGGGGGTCGCCTCCTGGGCGCCGATGTAGCCGACAATTCCGCACATAGACAAATCTCCGTTCAGATTCTGGCTGATAATACAGGGGTTACTGGTCCCCGGTCCCTGGTCCCTGGTTCCGCTGCCTGAGTTTCCACCCCTCCTTGTTCACCTGGGGGGACCGGGCGATGGCCAGGGAGTCGGGGGGGACGTCGCGGGTGACCGTGGTGCCGGCGGCGATGAGGGAGTTGCGGCCGATGGTGACGGGCGCCACGAACTGCACGTCGCTCCCCACGAAGACGTCGTCTCCGATGACGGTGCGGTGCTTGCGCACTCCGTCGTAGTTGCAGGTGATGGTGCCGCACCCGACATTCACGTTGCTGCCGATGGTGGCGTCGCCAAGGTAGGTGAGGTGGGAGGCCTTTGACCCTTCGCCCATGGTGATCTTCTTGGTCTCCACGAAGTTGCCGATCTTCACGTGGGCCATGAGCTCGGTGCCGGGGCGCAGGTGGGCCATGGGGCCGATGGCCGCGTGGTCGTGGATGACCGCATCCTCCATGACGGTGCCGGCCTTGATTGCCACGCGGCTCCCGATGCGGCAGGTTCGGATCACGGCTCCCGGCTCCACGACGCAGCCGTTGCCGAGGGTGCTTCCCTTGATGACCGCCCCCTGCTCGATGGTGCACCCTTCGCCGATCCGGGTCGCGCCGCTGAGGTGGACGCCGGGGTGAATCGTGGTGTCGCGTCCGACACTTACCCCCCGGTCGATGTAGGTGGCCGCGGGGTCAACGATGGTGACCCCCTCGAGCATGAGGGCGCCGTTGATCCGCTGCCGGGCATGGCGTCCCGCCTCGGCCAGCTGGGCCCGGTCGTTTACCCCCATGACCTCCACGGCGTCGGCCACGGGATGGGCCGTGCAGCGCAGGCCCCGTTCATTGGCCATGGTGACGATGTCGGTGAGGTAGTACTCCCCCTGGGCGTTGTCGTTGCCGATCTTTTTGACCGCGTCGAAGAGGAACGCCGCGCCGGCGCAGTAGATGCCGGCGTTCACCTCGGTGTGGCCCCGCTCCTCGGGGGTCGCGTCCTTCTCCTCGACGATGCGGATGACCCGGCCGTCGAAGCCGCGGATGATCCGGCCGTAGCCGAACGGATCCGCCAGGCGCGTGGTGAGGACGGTGAGGGCCGCGCCGGTGGCGTTGTGGGCGTCGATCATCCCCCGGAGGGTCTCGGGGCGGATGAGGGGGACATCGCCGCAGAGGATCAGAACGTTCCCCGTGAAGCCGTCGAGGGCCGCGGCGGCGCTGGCCACCGCGTGGCCGGTGCCGAGCTGCTCCTCCTGGAGGGCGAAGGCCAGGTCGTCTGCGCCGGCGAAGTGCCCGCGGATGGTGTCCGCCTGGTGGCCAACCACCAGCACCATGCGGGAGGTCCCCGCCTGCCGGGCCGCCTCCACCGGCCATGCCACCATCGGTGTTCCGGCCAGGGGGTGCATCACCTTGACCAGATCCGATTTCATTCTCGTTCCCTTGCCGGCGGCAAGGATTATCGCCGCGAGATCGCCCATGGCGGCCCCCCTTTGCGGGAAAATGACTGGTATTGAAACGACTTACTCTATACGATGCCCAGTGGGGACGTCAAGGGATTAGACGGGTGCCGGGCAAGCTTTCGGCTTTACACGGCAGGGCTTTCTGTCTATAGTCTGGAGCCGGAGAACCTATGGGAATTCCGGAAGACATAGCCCAGTTCGAGCAGAGCCTCAACGAGCTGATCATCAAGTACGAGCAGTACTTTCTCGGCCTTGAGAAGCGGGAGCCCCTGCGCCTGCTGGAGACGGTCGAGCGCCTCGCGCGCAAGTACGTCAGCGTGAAGATCGTCAACACCATGCTGAACTTCAAGTACAACTCCCTTGTGGCGAAGCTGAACTCCTACCGGCAGTACTGGAACCGGACCCTGAGGCTCATGGAGGAGGGGCGCTACTCCCGGGACCGGTTCCGCATGGCCATGCACGGGGACCGTTCCGCGCCGGTCGAAAAGCCCGATACCCCTCCGGCCCCCCCCCGCGACGAGGCCGACGAGCTCTACCGTCAGTTCGTCGAGGCGCGCCGCTCCTGTAATCTTCCGGTAGGCACCATAACCCGGGAGATGATCGTCTCCGCCATCGAAAGGCAAAAGCCGGCCATTGCCGCCAAGTATGGCACCGACCGGGTGGAGTTCCGGATCGTCATCGAGAACGGCGTTCCCAAGATCAAGGCCAGGCCCCGACGGTCCTCCTGACGCCTCGCCCCGCGATGTCCACTTTTCTTTGTCACCGGAGGAGTCCGTGAAGGTCGTCCTTGCCGCCATCCACCCGTCCCCCTCTCCCCAGGCCGTTCCCCTTGCCAATGCATTCCTGAAGGCATACCTGGCAACCGACGAGGAGCTTCATGCCCGTGTGACGGTTGAGCTGTGCGACTTCCTCTGCGCCGACCCTCCCGAGGCCTGTGCCGCGGAGATCCTTGCCCTCGGCCCCGAGGCGGTCGGGTTTTCCCTGTACATCTGGAATGCCGAGGCATCGGCGCGGGTGGCGGCGGAGCTTCGGCGGAAGCGGCCGGGGCTCGCCATCTTTGCCGGCGGCCCCCAGGCCACGGCGGACCCCTTCGGGGCTCTTGCCGATGGCGGATATGATTTCCTGATCCTTGGCGAAGGGGAGGTGCCGTTTCTTGAGGTGGCGGCGCGGCTTGGCGCCGGGCGTACCCCCTGGGGCGGGCCGGGGACGGCCTGGCTTGAGGATGGCAAGGTGACAGGCCGCCCCCCCCAGCCGGTGAAGCTCCTCGACACCATCCCCTCGCCGTTTCTGACCGGTGTCATCGAACCCGGCCGCTACAGAGGGCTCCTCTGGCAACTCTCCCGGGGATGCGACTTTGCCTGCGAGTACTGCTTCGACTACAAGGGGACCAAGGGGGTGCGGCGGTTCTCCCTGGAGCGGATCGACGCGGAACTTGATTTCCTCGTTCGCCACAATGTCCCCCAGGTGTTTGTCCTCGACTCCACCTTCAACGTGGATGCGAAACGGGCCAAGACGATCCTGCGGATGATCCGCAAGCGTGCTCCCCATATCCACTTTCACTTCGAGGTGCGGAGCGAGTTTGTGGACCGGGAGATGGCCCGGCTCTTCGCCGGCATCACCTGTTCCCTCCAGATTGGTCTCCAGAGCTCCGATCCGGTTGTGCTGAAGGGAATCCGGCGTCATTTCGATCGGGACGACTTCCGGAAGCGGGTGGCGCTGCTGAACGAAAGCGGCGCCGTCTTCGGCTTCGACCTCATCTATGGACTCCCCGGCGATTCCCTGGAGGGATTCAGGCGCTCCCTCGACTTCGCCGTCGGACTCTATCCGAACCATCTGGACATCTTTCCCTTGGCCGTCCTTCCTGGCACCCCCCTCTCCGCCCGGGCGGCAAAGGCCGGGCTCGACCACCTTGCCGCGCCCCCTTACACACTGACGGGCTCCCCGACGTTTCCCGCGCGGGACATGGCGCGCGCCGCCCGCCTTGCTGCCGCCTGCGACATTTTCTACAGTCGGGGGAAGGCAGTCGCCTGGTTCAGGGGGGTCACCGCACCGCTTTCCCTGACCCCGGCGGCGTTTTTCGAGGCCTTCGGCCAATGGCTTGAAAGCGAGGGGCACGAAGCCCGCGAGGAGGTCCTGGATGACGAGACGATCTGGCGGCTCCAGCGTTCGTTCCTTTCCCGCATCTTTGCCGACCGGCGTTTGGCCCGCTTCCTTCCCGCGGCCCTCGACCTGGTGGATTATCACTATCACTACGCCGCAGCGCTCCTGGCCCCGCCCCCCGAACTTCCCACTGACCGCTCCCTGGCCGGCGTGAACATTCTCGACCAGTTCCCGCGTCTGGCGCCATCCGCGAGGCTTGCCCGCTTTTCCTATGAAATAACCGATCTCCTGGAGGTGGGCGATGTGGACCTGCGGGAGATATGCGCCTGTTTCTCCCCCGGTCCGTCGTGGGCCGTCATCTATCCGCGGGGCGGCGAGATCTTCACCGAGTCTCTCCTGGAGCCGTTCTTTCGCCTCCTCGAGGGGCTGGACGGCAGCCGCCAGGCCCGTGAGGTTGCGGCACGCCTCGGTCTGAAAGCGGGGGAGGCCGCGGAGTTTCTGGAGTTCGCGGCGGCTGAGGGGGTTGTTCTCCTGTCTCGGGAATCGCTCCCCGGGTGAGGGGTGGCAGGGTGCCCCTCTTTTGTCGTCTTATGTATAAAAAAACTATACTATTTGGTTGCATTTTGCCCCCCTCGGTATTACTATCGCCGAGATTGACGTTTCTTCATTGAACGACTTTTAGCTTTTAGAATGGCGTTTTACCCGTACAGTGTCTGCGGGTTGTGTTAATTAACTGAAATGATTCCGGTTTGAGTTGGCCAGGCAATCTTCTTTCGGGAATTGAAAGAACCGTTTTTCTTGGGCAATACCTTGTTTTACCGTCATCTCTTCGGGAAACAAGAAAAAATACCTCACAAGGAGGAGCATGCATGTTGTCGAAGGTTTTACGGCTGTTCCCTGCACTGATGCTGCTTGTGGCCGTGGCCCGGCCCGCGGCCGGTGAAGGTGGCATGGCGATTGACCCGGCCACCTGTCTCGGCTGTCACAGCAACAAGATTTCCGCCGCCGCGTTTGCCGCGTCCGTTCACGGCAAGAACGCCTGTACGAGCTGCCATGTGGAAATCACCGATCTTGCCAAGCACATGAGGGGCGAGACCAAGGTCCACAAGGTCCAGTGCGAGCGTTGCCACAAGAAGGAGAACTCCGAGCACTACGCCAGCGTCCATGCCCAGAAGGACGTAAGGTGCGCCGACTGTCACACCGACATCCACAGCCATACCTACTGGAACAAGGATAAGCGGAAGGTCGTTGCCAAATGTATCCAGTGCCACGACAAGGAGGCGGGGTACCGCAACTCCATCCACGGCAAGAGCGTGGCCGCCGGCAACATGGATTCGGCCGCCTGCAACGACTGCCACAACCTCCATGCCATCAGCCCCCTTGGTGATCCTAGGTCCAAGGAGAACCGTGAGTTCCACACCAAGGTCTGCATGAAGTGCCATGCGGACGAGAAGATGATGGCGCGCAACAACGTCTTCACCGTCGCCGTCAAGACCTACATGGACAGCTACCACGGCAAGAACTACCGCCTCGGATTCCCCGAGAAGGTCGCCGGCTGCGCCGACTGCCATACCGCCCACGGCGTGCTGCCGGGCAAGGATCCCAACTCCAGCGTCAACCCCCAGAACCTTGTCGCCACCTGCGCCAAGTGCCACCCGAAGGCAACGCCGCTCTTCACCAAGTTCTACTCCCACGGTTCCCACGACCGGGAGAAGTATCCGATCCTTTTCTATACCTTCGTGGCCATGACGGGGCTTCTGGTCAGCACCTTCGCCGTATTCTGGATTCACACTCTTCTGTGGATGTTCCGGGGCTTCGTGGAGAACCGCGAGAAGCAGCAGGCCCTCATCCATGGCCATGAAGAGCACCACATCCCCGACGGCCACAAGGTCTACCGCCGCTTCAAGAAGCGTCACATCTTCCTCCACCTCCTGGTCATCATCAGCTTCCTCCTGCTGTCCGTGTCGGGGCTGCCCCTCAAGTTCAGCGACCAGCAGTGGGCCAAGTTCATGATGGACCACATCTTCGGCCACTCCGCCAATGCCGGGTTGGTCCACCGCATCGGTGCCTGCATTACCTTCGTCTACTTCGGAGGAGCGCTGATCCTTTCCTTCCACTTCCTCTTCGTCCGCAAGGATATTCCCGGCAACTGGCTCCAGCGGATGTTCGGTCCCGACTCCCTCATGCCCAACTTCCGCGACATCAAGGACGTGGCCGGGATGGTCCGCTGGTTCCTCTTCCGGGGGCCGAAGCCGACCTTCGAACGGTGGACCTACTGGGAGAAATTCGACTTCATCGCGGTCTTCTGGGGTATGTTCGCCATCGGCGGCTCGGGTCTGATGCTCTGGTTCCCCGAGTTCTTCGGCAGCTTCCTCCCGGGCTGGATGTTCAACGTGGCCACCATCGTCCACTCCGACGAGGCGCTCCTCGCCACGGGCTTCATCTTCACGGTCCACTTCTTCAACACCCACGGCCGTCCCGAGAAGTTCCCCATGGACTTCGTCATCTTCAACGGTCAGATGCCGAAGCACGAGTTCATCGAGGAGCGTGGCGACCAGTGGAAGCGTTATGAAGAGCTTGGGATCACCGAGCAGTTTGCCGCCAAGAAGACCAGCGGCGTTGCCTATGACTTCGTCGTCAAGACCTTCGGCTTCTTTGCCGTCATCGTCGGTCTCTCTCTGGTTGTGCTGATGCTCTTTGCCTTCCTCTCCGGAGGGGGACACTGAGAGCTGCACAAGCAGCACTAACGTGATGTGAAAAATGAAGGGGCGGCTCCGGAGCCGCCCCTTCATTTTTGTCCTGCATGATGTTTGAAAAAATGAGTATGAGTGAAACGAAAAAAGGCTTCGCGGATTATCCGCGAAGCCTTGATCTTTCTGGTGCCCAGAGACGGAGTCGAACCGCCGACACGAGGATTTTCAGTCCTCTGCTCTACCGACTGAGCTATCTGGGCGAAAAGAGTTTTGATTTATAACCTGAAGACCTGCTTGTGTCAACAGTTTTTTCGCCGGCAGGGGGGCCGGCACGGGGATATTCAGCCCTCGGCTCGTCACGCCCGGGAGATGAAGCGGCAGTCCCGGGTGTCGACCTTGATCTTCTCTCCCACTTCCAGATACGGAGGGACCTGGAGGGTCAGGCCGGTTTCGAGGGTGGCCTCCTTGGTCTGGGCGGTGGCGGTGGCGTTTTTGATGACCGGCGGGGTGTCGGTGACGGTAAGCTCCACCACCTGGGGCGGGTCAACGCTCACCAGGCGCTCCTGGAAAAGTCCCAGGGTCACCTCGGTGCCGTCCAGGAGGTAGGGCCGGATGGCCGCGAAGGCCTCGGCGTCCATTTCGAACTGCTCGTAGGTTTCGAGGTCCATGAAGATGCCCCGGTCGCCGTCGGCGTAGAGGAACTGCCCCTTGTGGCGCTCGAAGTCGGCCTCCTCCACCTTGTCGCCGGAGCGGAAGGTCTTCTCCAGTACCTGGGCGGTGAGGAGGTTGCGGTACTTGGTCTTGACCATGGTGCTGGCGCCCCGGGCCGAGGGGGACTGGAAGTGGACGTCGAGAATGACGCAGGGGGCGCCGTCGAGCTTGATGACGAGGCCCCGCTTGAAGTCGGACGTGGTAAGCATGGCGAATCTCCTTTGGACGTGAAAAATCTCCTCTTCATAGCAAAAAAGTGCTACAAAGACAACCAGCTTGGACGGATATGGACGGGAGCGCCACTGCGAAATGAAGATTGAAACCGAATACATAAAGCTCGACAGTTTCCTGAAGGCGGAGAACATCGTTGCCTCCGGCGGCGAGGCGAAGATCATTATCGCCGAGGGGGGGGTCCGGGTGAACGGCGAGGTGGAGACGCGGCGCGGCAGGAAACTGCGGCCTGGCGACCGGGTCGAGGCGGGCGGTGAAACGCTCGTGGTGGAATGAGGGGGGATGGCGCCATGGAGCAGGTGAGTTGCCCCCACTGCCGGTTTACGAAGGAGATGCCGGTTGGCGTCATCCCCGACGGGGCGCGGGTGACCTGTCCCCGCTGCGGGGGGAAGTTCGTCTTTGCCAGGGGGGGGGAGCAGCCTGTTGAACCGGCTCCAGCGGCTGCGGCGCCGGCTGCGGTTCCGCCGCCAGCGGCGGCTGCACAGCCCGAGCCGCGCCGGCCGGCGACTCCTCGCACCATCCGCTTCACGTTCACCGGGTCGGCGAAGGAGTACTTCGGCATCTGGATCGTCAACACGTTTCTGAAGATCGTGACCCTCGGGGCCTATTCGGCCTGGGCCAAGGTCCGCAAGCGCCGCTACTTCTACGGCAATACCCTCCTGGACGGAAGCCCCTTCGACTACCTGGCCGATCCCAAGGCCCTCTTCCGGGGGTGGCTCATCGGGGTCCTGGCGTTCCTCCTCTACACGGCGGGAACCCGATACGCCCCAAGTGTTTCTTCATTTCTCGGCTTTCTTTTCTTCCTGACGGTGCCGTGGCTCGTGGTCCGCTCGCGGCTCTTCAACTGCCGCAACTCCAGCTACCGCAACCTCCGGTTCGGCTTCAGGGACGAATACCGGCAGGCCTACGTGGTCTACGCCGGCCTTGCCTTCCTCCTGCCGTTCACCCTGGGACTCATCTTCCCCTATCTCGTCTACCGCCAGAAGAAGTTCCTGGTGGAGCAAAGCTCCTACGGCCGGACACCGTTCACCTTCACGGCCACCGGCAAGGATTACTACTTTCTCTTTCTGAAGGCGGCCGGCTGGCTGGTTCTCCTGCTGGTGGTGGTGATGCCGGCGGCCTTCTACCTGGTCTCCACCCTGGCCGAGGGGGGGGCGCTCCTGGCCGATGCCGATCTGCGCCGGACCCGGATGATGGTTGGCGCCCTCATGGCCCTGGCCCTGCCGCTCCTCTACTTCTTCATCGTGGTCTATGTGCAGACCGCCCTGGCAAACCTCACCTGGAACAGCACCCGCATTGCCGGAAGCCGCTTTGAGAGCCGGCTCCGGGTCCGGGACATGGCCTGGCTCTATCTCTCCAATGCCGTGGCCATCATCGCGAGCCTCGGCCTCATGATCCCCTGGGCGTCGGTGCGGCTGGCCCGGTACCGGTTCGAGACCCTCTACGTGGAGGGGGTTGCGGATATGGAAGGATTCCGGGCCGGGTTCCAGGGGGAGGTGGGGGCCGCCGGCGAAGAGATCGGCGACATCTTCGGCATCGACGTGGCCCTGTGATGAACGCCCCCGGCATCTACTACGACGGCAGGACCTCGGCCCGGCGGACCGTGCGCCTCTCCCTGGAGGGAAACCGCCTCGTCGTGGCGGGGGAGGGGGTGGATCTCTCCGCCGAGCTTGGCCGCCTGGTCATCTCCCCCCCCCTGTCCACGGCCCGGCGTTCGGTCCGCTTTCCCTCCGGCGCCCTCTGCGAGGTGAGCGACACCCGCTTCATGGACGAGCTGCTGCGGCGCCAGGGGAGGGGGAAAGCGTCGACCGCCATCCACCGGTGGGAACGGAGCCTCCCCCTGGCCCTGGTGGCCCTGGCGATGACGGTGGCGGTGGTCTGGGGCTTCGTGGCCTACGGCATCCCGGCCATGGCCGAGCGGGTCGCCCGGGCCGTTCCCCCGGCCACCGAGGTCTCCCTGGGGCGGGAGAGCCTGGCAATGCTCGACAGGCTTGTCTTCACGGCGTCCCGGCTCCCCGATTCCCGGCGCCGGGAGATTTCTTCCCAGTTCTCCCGCATGGCCCGGGAGCTCCCCTTTGCCATGGGCTACCGGCTGGAGTTTCGCCGGAGCGATACCCTGGGGGCCAATGCCCTGGCGCTTCCGTCGGGGATCATCGTCGTCACCGACCGGCTCGTGGAGATGGCCAAAAGCGACGACGAGCTCACTGGGGTTCTGGCCCACGAGATGGGGCATGTGCGGCAGCGCCATGCGCTTCGCCACGTGCTCCAGAACTCGGCCACGGGCCTCGTGGTGGCTGCCGTCACCGGCGACATCACCTCCATCACCTCCCTGGCCGCCACGCTTCCCACGGCCCTCATCGACGCCTCCTACTCCCGCAGCTTCGAGATGGAGGCCGACGACGCCGCAGTGGCATACCTGAAACGCCGGGGGATCCCCCTGAAGAGCTACGCCGCCATGCTGGGCCGCCTCGAAGCGGAGCACCGGAAGAAGCGCGGCGAAACCGCGACGGAAAAGAAGAAATCCCTCGGCGACTACTTCTCCACCCACCCGGTCACCGAAGAGCGGATCCGGCGGGTTCTGGAGGCGGGGCGATGACCGGACTCGTGAACATTGCCGATACCCTTGCCGCCGACCTGGCGGGACTTTCCTTCTCGACGCCGGTGGCCTGCGTCTACAACCCCCTCGTCTATGCCCGGGAGCCCCACGCCGCCTATCTCTCCCGCTTCGGCTCCCCTCCCAAGGAGGTCCTTATTGTCGGCATGAACCCCGGTCCCTGGGGGATGGCCCAGACCGGCGTCCCCTTCGGGGAGATCGGGGTGGTGGCGGAGTGGCTCGGCGTCACCGGCACGGTCACGCGACCGGCGGACGAGCACCCCAAAAAGCGGGTCGACGGCTTTGCCTGCCGGCGGAGCGAGGTGAGCGGCCGGCGGCTCTGGGGGCTCGTCCGGGAGCGGTTCGGGACCCCCGAGCGGTTCTTCGCCCGTTTTTTCGTGGCCAACTACTGTCCGCTCCTCTTTCTCACCGTCGACGGCGGCAACATCACCCCGGACAAGCTGCGCCGGGGGGAGCAGGAGCCCCTCTTCGCCGCCTGTGACCGGGCCCTGCGCCGGACCGTGGACCTGCTCCGGCCCCGGGTGGTCGTCGGCGTCGGCGGGTTCGCCGAGGGGCGCTGCCGCGAGGCCTTGGCCGGCCTCAATGTGGAGGTGGGGCGGATCATCCACCCGAGTCCCGCCAGCCCCGCCGCCAACCGGGACTGGGCCGGCGCCGCCCTGCGGCAGCTTCACGGGATGGGGATTGATTTCTGAATGTCGAAACCGAAAACCTTTGAAACACGGAGCAACGGAGCACACGGAGTAAAATCTGAGAGGACTCCTTCCGATTTGTTCAGAGAATTGAACCAGTAAAGATCGCGGATGCTTTTTGGATTGAGTTTTTGCTTTCTCCGTGTGCTCCGTTGCTCCGTGTTATTAGCAAGGTTTTTTCAGGAGGTCCATCATGTCCGCAGCGGATGAACTCATCGCATTCCTCCATCCGAAGCTCGGCACCGAGATCCACGTGGGCCCCTGGCTCACCATTGACCAGGGGCGGATCGACGCCTTTGCCGCGGCCACCGGCGACGTCCAGTGGATCCACACCGATCCGGAGCGGGCCCGGCGCGAATCCCCCTACGGCACCACCATCGCCCACGGTTTTCTTACCCTCTCCCTTTTCCCATTTCTCACCGAGGCCAATGCCCCGGGGCAGTTCGAGCGGAACTACCCGGGCATGCGGCTGCGGGTCAACTACGGCCTGAACCGGCTCCGGTTCCCCGCGCCGGTGACCTGCGGTTCCCGTATCCGTGCCCATACGGTGCTCAAAGAAGTGGAGCCCCTCGGCGAGGCGGTGCAGATCACCTACGAGATCACCGTGGAGATCGAGGGGGGCACCAAGCCCGCCTGCGTGGCCGAGCAGGTGGTGCGGGTCTACCCCTGACCTCTTCCGGCTGTTTGACCTTTGCCGGCCGGGCGGTACAATTTGACCAGTCTCGTTTTGAGCACAGACTTCCACTCAGGAGGATGCACATGGGTTCCAAGGGACGTGAAATCATCGGGATGGATGTCAACGAACTGCTCGGCCTCTTGCGCAGGGCCTACGCCGACGAGTGGCTGGCCTACTACCAGTACTGGCTCGGGGCCAAGCTCGTGAAGGGGCCCATGAAGGATGCCGTGGGGGCCGAGCTGCTCCAGCATGCCACCGAGGAGCTGGCCCATGCCGACATGGTGGCCCTGCGGATCATCCAGCTGGGGGGGACGCCGGTCACCAAGCCCGAAGAGTGGTACACCCACACCAACTGCGGCTACGATGCCCCGGACGACCCCTACGTCAAGAAGCTCCTGGAGCAGAACATCAAGGGGGAGCAGTGTGCCATCGGGGTCTACACGCGGCTCCTGGAGCTGACCAGGGACAAGGACCCGGTCACCTACAACATGGTCCTCACCATCCTGCAGCAGGAGGTGGAGCACGAGGAGGATCTCCAGGCGCTGCTGGAGGACTACGAGCTGCTGATGCAGGCGGTCAGGGGCTGACCGGGGCGCCCTCCGCCATGCCGGCCGCGCCCGTCTTTCCCCTGACGGTCTTCTACGACGGCGCCTGCTCCGTCTGCGCAGCGGAGATGGCCCACTACCGGCGCAAGAACCACGGGGGGCGCCTGGTGTTTGCGGACATCAGCACCCCCGATTTTGATCCCACCCCCTACGGCATCGGCCTCGCCGACTTCATGGCCCAGATGCACGCCATCGACGCCGCCGGGCGCGTCTATGGCGGCGTCGAGGCCTTCTGGGCCATCTGGCAGGCGTTCCCGGCATCGACTCTCTACGGTCTTCTCGGCACCCTGGTGATGCTCCCCGGGGTGAATCCCCTGGCCCGATTCTGCTACCGGGGCTTTGCCCGGATCCGCAGGTACCTCCCCAGACGGAATTCCCCCTGCGGCAGCGGCACCTGCTCCATCGACCGCCGCTGAGCGTTCTTTCCCGCAGAGCTCCCTCCTTCTCAAGCTCCCTTCCCTGTGGTAGTATCGGTCCCCTTTTCCGCATCACCCCTCGCACGGAAGGAACATCCATGGCACTGACAGACGAACTTTTCAAGAAGATAACCGGCTTCATCATCGAAGAGACCGGCCTGAAGCCGTTCCAGGTGGAAAACACCGTGGAACTCCTGAAGGAGGGGGCCACGGTGCCGTTCATCGCCCGCTACCGGAAGGAGCGGACCGGGGAACTGGACGAGGTGCAGATCCGCGCCGTGGAGGAGCGCCTTACGTACTTCTCCGAGCTGGAGGAGCGCAAAGTCACGGTGCTCAAATCCATCGAGGAGCAGGGAAAGCTGACCCCTGAGCTGAAGCTCCGCATCGAGGGCTCCCGCCAGAAGACGGAGGTGGAGGACCTCTACCTCCCCTACAGGCCCAAGCGCCGCACCAAGGCCACCATCGCGAAGGAGCGGGGGCTGGAGCCCCTGGCGGAGATGGTGGCGGCCCAGGAGCTCTCGTCCGGCACGCCGGAAGAGGCGGCCCTCCCCTTCGTGGATCCGGCCCGGGAGGTTCCCGACGCGGCGGCGGCCCTGGAGGGGGCGGGGCATATCCTGGCGGAGCGGCTGGCCGACGATGCCGACGCCCGGGCCTTTGTCCGGCGCCTCACCTGGGACGACGGCATCTTTGTCTCCCGCGTGGCCGGCGACAAGAAGGGGGCGGTCACCAAGTTCGAGATGTACTACGACCACCGGGAGCCCCTCAAAAGCGTCCCCTCCCACCGGATGCTCGCCATGCGCCGGGGGGAGAAGGAGGAGGTGCTCCTTTTGGCCATCGAGGCGCCGGTGGCGGAGATCCTGGCAGGGCTGAAGAATCGTCTCATCGTTCGGGAGAGTATCTTTCGGACCCTCCTGGAGCGGGTGGCCGAGGATGCCTACAGGCGGCTCATGGCCCCATCCATCGAGGTGGAGCTGCGGCTGGAGGCGAAGAAACTGGCCGACGAGGCGGCGATCCGGGTCTTTGCCCGGAACCTGCGGAATCTGCTCCTGGCCCCGCCGGCCGGGGGGAAGCGGGTCCTCGGCATCGATCCGGGGCTTCGGACCGGCTCCAAGCTGGCGGTGGTGGACGCCACCGGCCGCTTCCTGGAGCACGTGACCATCTACCCCCATACCGGCGAAGGGGGGGTTGCCGCGGCGAAGAAGGATTTCCTGTGGCTCGTGGCGGCCCACGACGTTGAGATGATCGCCGTGGGGAACGGCACCGCCGGGCGCGAGATCGAGCAGTTCGCCAGGGAGACCCTGGCCGAGGCGGGGAAACGGGTGCCGGTGGTGATGGTGAGCGAGGCCGGGGCCAGCGTCTACTCGGCGTCGGAGATCGCCCGGGAGGAGTTCCCGGAGCTGGACCTCACGGTGCGTGGCGCCATCTCCATCGCCCGCCGCCTCCAGGACCCCCTGGCGGAGCTGGTGAAGATCGACCCCAAGAGCATCGGCGTGGGGCAGTACCAGCATGATGTGGACCAGAAGGCCCTGAAAAAGGCCCTGGACGACGTGGTGGAGTCGTGCGTCAACTACGTGGGCGTCGATCTCAATACCGCCTCCTGGGCACTCCTCTCCTACGTCTCCGGCGTGGGGCAGTCCCTGGCCAGGGCCATCGTGGCCCACAGGGACGCGAACGGTCCCTTCGTCTCCCGGCGGGGGCTCATGAAGGTACCCCGCTTCGGCGAGAAGGCCTTCGAGCAGGCGGCGGGCTTTCTCCGGATCCGGGGGGGCGAGCATCCCCTCGACAACACCGCCGTCCACCCGGAGCGCTACCCGGTGGTGGAGGCCATGGCCGCCGACCTCGGCGTCTCCCTGGCCCGGCTTGCCGGCGACCCGGCCCTGGCGGCACGGATCGACCTCAAGCGGTATGTCACCGAGTCAGTGGGGCTCCCGACCCTGCGGGACATCGTGGCGGAGCTGAAAAAACCGGGGCGGGACCCCCGGGAGGAATTCAGGACCGCCGCCTTCCGGGACGACATCCGGGAGCTCTCCGATCTTCGGGAGGGGATGATCCTCCAGGGGGTGGTGACCAACGTCACCGCCTTCGGCGCCTTCGTGGACATCGGGGTCCACCAGGACGGCCTCGTCCACGTGAGCCATCTCTCGACCCGGTTCGTGAAGGACCCCAACGAGGCGGTCCGGGTGGGGGAGGTGGTGAAGGTGAAGGTCCTGGCCGTGGACACGGCCCGCAGGCGGATATCCCTCTCCATCCGGGAGGCTGCTGAAGGGGGGGCGCCGCGCCCCAGGGGGGAGCGCCCTCCCCGGGAGGAGACGGCGTCCGGGGGGGTCGACCTGGCGAAGCTGGAGCAGGCGGGGTTCCGGGTGAAGAGGCGGTAAGGGGGGCACCTTGACATTGCGGCTGACGGGGGTATTGTCATGTTAGACGCTGCTCATTTGTCGGGCAGACTAAACCCGGAAGCGGAAGGAGGAACGGCAATGAAGGAACTGGTCAAGATGGGGATCAAAGGGGTTATCTGGCTCTTTTCGGCGGTCTTGTTCGGCTTTCCCCTTATTGTTTTCAGCGTGGTTGACTGGATTATCGACAAGTTTGCCGGGGAGAGCCGCGACACGGAGATGAGGCTCAACTACTGGCGGCCCTTCGAGCGGCACGGGTAGGGGGCGGCAATAACATCTTCATGGCATTGAAAAAGAAGAAGGCCTGCGCACACGATGCAGGCCTTTTCTTTTTCCGGTCATGGGGATGGGGCTACAGCAGTCCCTTGGCCGCGGCCAGGACCGCCGCGTAGTCGGGCTCGCTGGTCACCTCGGGCACGTGCTGGATGTAGCGGATGGTGTCCGCGGCGTCGATGACGAAGATGGAGCGGGAGAGGAGCATCAGCTCCTTGATGACCACCCCGTAGGCGAGGCCGAAGGATCGGTCCCGGTAGTCGGAGAGGGTCTTCACCCGGTCGATGCCGGCGGCGCCGCACCAGCGCTTCTGGGCGAAGGGGAGGTCCATGCTGATGGTGAGGAGCACGGCGCTGTCGGGGAGCGCCGCGGCCTCCTGGTTGAAGCGGCGGGTCTCCGTGTCGCAGACCGGAGTGTCCAGGGAGGGGACGGCGCTGATGATCTTGACCTTGCCGGCGAAGTCGGCCAGGGAGACCGGGGCGAGGCCGGTGTCCACGGCGGTGAAGGCCGGGGCCTTGTCCCCCGCCGCCAGGGCCGGACCGAGGAGCGTCATGGGGTTTCCCTTGAAGGTGATGATGCCTGGGCGTTCCTGCATGGGTGTTCCTCCTTTTCTGGTTGATTGCCCCACAAGTCTACCGCACGGGGAGGAAAAGGAAAGGAGGAACCGTGGGCACCGTCAGCCCGCCTCCAGCTGCAGTGTTGTCAGGAAACGGTGCTCCCCCCGGTTGAAGGGGACCACCACTGCCGCGCCGCTGGAGACCACCTCCACCGAATACTCCTTGCCCGAGATGACCGAGGGGGTCGAGAGGCAGACGCTCATTCCCCGGGAAGAGAACTCCATCTTTATCTCGCCGGCCAGCATGTTGGCCAGCTCCCCCATGGCGTCGTTCACGTCGCCGTCACCCTCCAGTTCGTCCAGCTCCATGCCGAGCATGGATGCCGTCACCTCCCGGGCCAGCTCCGCGGGGATATGGACCCCCACCATCCCCGAGCAGTCGCCGCCGAGCCCCACCATAGCCGAGATGCTGCAGGTGAAGTGGGATACCGGCTTGTCCAGGGGGTAGCTGTCGGTGATGTCATCGATAAAGACCATGGTGGAGAAGATGTTCTTGACTGCCGCGACCATGTGGGCGGCCAGCTCGGCCTCGGCCAGGGTCGTGCCTCCGATGGTGAAGCTCAGTGGCATGGGCATGCTCCTTTGCAGGCAAAGTGGCGTGAAACGGGAAATGTCCCCCGCATAAAGTTTAGTCGGCCATTTGCCCGAAAGCTTTAGCATTTTTTTGCAACGTCCGCCGCGCCCCCCTCACCCCCGGCATCTTCTCCGCAAGTGCTCACAAAGTGCTTGCCCTCCGAGCCCCAATCGGTGTATCACTTCTCCCCTTTCATTTTCCGAGCAAGGAGAACATCCATGGGCATCCTTTCCAGCACCGTCGCCGTCTGTCAGTTCCGGGTTGCGGGGGACCTCCCCGCCGGCGACCTCTATTCCTATGTTGCCGAGAATCTCGCCAGGCAGGCCTTCCACCCCATCGACCAGGGGGCCGCCGAGCAGTCCGTGGGGTGGGTCCACCTGGACGACCACCGGCAGATGAGCTTCGATGCCCCCGCCGCCTTCTGGCGGGACCACTACGTGGTCTTCACCCTGCGCCGCGACCAGCGCAAGCTCCCGGCGGCGCTGCTCAAGGCCTACCTCCAGGTGGCCGAGCACGAGTATCTCACTGCCAACCCCGGCCTGAACCGGGTGCCGAAGCAGAAGCGGGAGGAGCTGAAGGAGGCGGTGCGCCTCGGCCTCCTGGCCAAGACCCTGCCGGTCCCCTCCGCCTGGGATGCGGTCTGGGACACCCGCACCGGCATCGTCACCTTCACCTCCCTCTCAGCGCCGGTCATCGAGCTCTTCGAGGCCCAGTTCAAGAAGACCTTCGAGGGGCTGCGTCTGGTGGCGATCCACCCCTACGCCCGGGCCGAGGCCGTCGTCGGCGAGGAGCTGAAGCCCCTCCTGGAAAAGGCCAACCTCGCCGCCAGTGATGCCGCCATCGACCTCATCCGGAGCAACCAGTGGCTCGGCTGGGACTTCCTCCTCTGGCTCCTCCACCGGACCATGACCGAGTCCTCCGAGTATCGGGTGAACCAGCCGGGCCCGGCCCTGGCCGACGATCCCTTCGTGGCGTATCTGAATGATCGCCTTGTCCTCATGAGTGCCGGAGAGGCCGGTACCCAGAAGATCACCGTGGCCGGCCCCCAGGACCACTTCCGGGAGGCCGTGACCGCCCTGGCCCACGGCAAGCGGATCACCGAGGCCACCATCTACCTGGAAAAGGAGGAGAACATCTGGAAACTGACCCTCAAGGGGGAGCTCTTCCACTTTGCCTCCCTCAAGGCCCCCAGGGTGGCCATCGAGAAGGGGGACCACGTGGACGAGGGGAGCGAGCGGGAGGCCGCCTTCTACGAGCGGATGTACGTCATCGAGCAGGGTCTGCAGCTCTTCGACAGCCTCTACGGCGAATTCCTGAAGGCGCGGCTCGGGGCCGGGTGGGGAGAGGAACTGGCCCGGATCGAGGGGTGGCTGGCGGGGGAGTGAGGCGAAGGCTTCCGCTAACCGCCTAAACATTCCCTCCCCCTTGACGGGGGAGGGTTAGGGTGGGGGTGAAGGTACCATGATCTCAGTCGGTTGAAACGTCACCCACCCCCTGGCCCCCTCCCGTCAAGGGAGGGGGAATTGCCTTGGCGGGAGATTAGAGATTCTGAGTAACTTCAAGCTAACTACTCGAAATATCGTGTTCGGTGAGTCCGGATCTTACTTCCAGCCAAAGCGCCGTCAAAGGCGGCGTGGGTCGCTAATCAGGTTTTCCTTTGTGCAAAGTGCCGACATAAGCGGGCTGGATGAGGGTTTATGCCTATTAGTGAAGAACATCGGAAAGTCGTGTGCGGGAAAACCGTATGCACGGTTTGATGGGGGGAAACCTGCTTTCTACTCTATCATGGACTGTGCTTATCAGGATTTTCCTGTATTGACAGCTGTTAATTAATCGTGGATATTTGTCTCCAATTTAATTTTAAGGAGGGAGCCACATGTTCAATCAAAATTTACGGAAACTCGCCTTGCCAGTCTGCCTCATGTATCTATCAGGTTGTGCAAGTATTGTGAGCAAATCTAGCTGGCCGGTCAATGTGCAGAGTAACCCTTCAGGCGCAAAGTGCGTAGTCTCCAAAGAGGGTGGTTTTCCTTTGCACACCGGTGAAACCCCAATGACAATTACACTTGATTCTTCTTCAGGATTCTTCCAAACCGCAAAATATACGATCACGTGCAACAAGGAGGGGTATGAAAAATCATCCTCACAAATTTCCTCTCACCTGAATGGTTGGTATCTCGGCAACATCGTGTTCGGTGGATTGATCGGCTTACTGATTGTTGACCCGGCAACAGGCGCAATGTACAAACTTGATGATACTTTTGTCGTAAACATGGCAAAGGTTGATACTCCGAAGGTTGATGGTCCGTCTAATGTATCCATGAAGGTAGACGATACAAAGGCTGTCAATCAGGCACCACAAGACAAGCTGTAAAAGAAAAGGAAGGCCTCGGTGACTTACCGAGGCCTTCCTTTTCTGAACCCATCGGAAAACTGTATGATTTTTCACGACCATTCCCCCACCCCTTTTTCAAGAGCATTCCCCCGCCTTCGCACGAATATCTGCACGGTGCTCCATATAACGGGAAAAACCCAGGACGGATTTATTTCCATCTAGCTCTACGGCGCCTCCCACCGCGCCGTGGGGAACGAGAAGGTTTCGCCGTGTTCGCGGCGCCAGATGGCCTCGGTGCCGGTGACGACCAGATGCCACGTCTGCATGGCGCTGTCGGGCCCTTTCGCCGAAAAGGCTGCCGGGGTCAGGACTGCCGCGCACCAGCCGGGCTCCGGCGCTCTGACGGAGCGGTAGATGATCGTCTCGATGCCGGCCTCCCGCGCCGTTCTGCCAAAGGCCTGGGTGGCGCCATAGTCCCATGGATGCATCCACTGGGCCTCGCAGCGGTCGAAGGGGGGGAGCCGGAGATCGACGCAGCGGCCATGGATGGGAACGCTGAATGCTGTGTGGGATACCGGACCGAGGCGTTCCAGCCCTTCCGTCTCCCGGAGAAACCGCCATCGCCAGTAGCCCACTTCTGCAGCAGCGGTCCGCACCGATTCGGCTCCGTAGAAAACCCCCGGGTCCGTGGGGGCGCGGAACCGGGAACCGGGATGAAAGGGTACATAGCGAAAGGGGGCCGTGAGGAGGTAGTCGAATTCGCGGGCAGCGGGGAGGAGCGGCGGCTTGCTCTGTTCGAGGATGTCTTCGAGCAGTTCCTGTTCCGCCAGGGTGTCCACGAGCTTCATGGTGGAGGCGATATGCTGGGATTCGACGATCCGCCAGATCCGTTCGGTGCGGAGCCGGGCCTCAGACGATACCGCGTCTGGCGTCCAGGTAGGAAACGACACGGACGAGTCCCTCCGTGGATGTGATCAGGTCGGCGGGCTTCTGCCCGGCAAGGGCGTGGTTCGGGCTGTTCAGCCAGCGCCGGGCGTCTTCGGCGGCACCCCCCATGATGGCGTCGAGGGAGCGGAACAGCCTGACGAGGAGCACGGCGAACTCCCATTCCTTTTTTTCCGGGGAAAGTAGGTAGGTGCCGGCGTGGAGCCTCGACGCGGTGGAGGGGCTTACCCCGAGAATCTGCGCCAGCTTTGCCTGGGAGAGGCCAAGGATTGCCGCGGCGGAAACGGCCGCCTTGGAAAGGACCGCTTCCCTGCCGGCGATTTGTGCAGCACGTTTTGCCAGGGCCATTGTCTTCCCCCAATTGGGTGTTGATTGTCTGTAGCAATAATAGCTGATAATAATTTCTGGTGCAATGCTGACGTGCTTTTTTTCCGCCGGTGCCCCTTCGATCATGCTCCGAGCTTCGGAAATTCCACCGGCAGCAGCGGCCGGGGGGTGAGGTGCTCTGGCAGCCGGATCAGCCGGGTCTCCGGCGCAAGGGCCAGCTCACGGTGAGGGAGAAGATATAGGTCAACGCTCCGTTAACCGACTACGCCAGTATGTGGGGCGCCTCTTGTGGTGGGCCACGGCTACTATCAGGATCAGATTGGATTCGATGGAATAGAGGAGGCTGTACGGAAAGTGAAACAACGGCTTTTTGCGGATACTGCCCCGTACCTTTCTGCGGAACGCGGGTGGGAAACAACGAGGGAGATGGCCCGATGCACTTCGGTTATGAACGCCAGACCGACGCCGGGAGCCTCGCTTTCGTAATAGCGAGCTGCTTCCCGGAATTCTTCGTCCGCTTCCGGCAGGAATGCGATGTTCATGACAGGTCAGCGATTGCCCGTTGAAACACTTCGCTGGCAGGGACTCCCTGGCATTTGCCGGAGCGGTATTCTTCAAGGCGTCTTTCTGCCTCATTGAGCCAAAGTTGCTCAACTTCGGATACCGATGGGTCGTCCAGGCTCATGAGCAACTTTCCCGCCAGTCGGGCCCTTGCCTGAATATCCAGGTTCAGGGCTTCGGCCTCGATTTTATTTCTGACAGTCGGCATGATGGATAGCCTCCTTGCTCTGGATTACTACTCCGAATTTACATTAAATCATCACCTCTGCCCACATGATTTTGCAACAGCCCCGCTGTGCAGGGAAGGCGCGGCTGCAATTGCTGGTGAAATCAGCCGCAGGGTCTTTGATCATTCCCCCAGCTTCGGAAACTCTGCGGGAAAAAGGGGCCGGGGGGTGAGGTGCTCGGGGAGGCGGATGAGGCGGGTTTCCGGCGGAAAGATCAGCTCATCGTAGATGAGGTGCCCCTTCGTGTTGTAGCTCTTGGAGAGGTGCATGGGGAGGAGCCAGCCGGGGCGAAGCTCCCGGGCGAGGAGCGAGACATCCGTCGTGCAGAGGTGGTGGGAGGTGCGGGCCTTTTCCTGGTCGGCGGCCAGGAACGAGCACTCGCAGGCAAGGAGCGTGACACCACCCAGGAGCCCCCGCACCGTGGCCAGGTTTTCCGGGCTGGCGCCGATGTCGGTGAGGTAGCCGATGCCGGCCGGCTCCTGGTCCCGGCGGATCGCCTCGAAGAGCTGTCGGCCTTCCATGGTCCGTTCCGTCTCTCCGCCGACTCCCCTCGTCGGGACGGTAATCGTCCTGCCATCCAGTTCCCCCCGGTAAAACCGGCTCTTCAGTTCCCGGAGCCAATCCCCCGGCACCAGCCCTTCTTTCGCCATCTTTTCCCCGTCGATCCAGAAGGAGGGGCGTTCGGTGATCCGGAAGGCGAGGGTGGGGATGGCGTTGTGGTCGCAGATGGCGGCGTCCACCGTGAGGAATGGGTTGCGGTAGATCTCCGTCCCCCGGCGCGGCGTTTCCCCCTCCGGCCGGCAGGGAAACCCCGCGGCGCCGGGGAAGGTAAAGTTTAGGATCCGGTCGGGATGGACCTCGTGGACCCGGAAGGTGCACCAGTAGGATTCGGTCAGGTTCCAGTCGTAGCCGGCAAGCCTTGCCGAGACCCTCGCGGCGATTCCCGGCGGCCCGAAGAGATCCACGGTCCGGGGGGAGACGTGGATGTGGCGGACCAGGGTGTCGAATCCCATGAAGTGGTCCATATGGGCGTGGGTGATGAAGACTGCGTCGAGGGATTTCAGGACCCGTTTGGCCAGGTGGTGGAGCTGGCCGCAGTCCACGAGGATGGCCCGCCCCAGGGGGCGGACGTTCACCAGGAGGAGGGGGTCGTCCAGGAGCCCCGCGCAGAAGGTGGGTTCCAGGTAGCGGAAGGGGAGGCGTGTCTTCATGGTGGTGCCTCGGGGTTGATTCTGAAAAGGCACTTCTAACAGGCCGTTGAAAAACTCCCCTGGATGAGGGCTTTTTCTCCCTCATGAGAATTTTTTGGGTCACTTTGCTAGTCGATACTGCGTTATTTGCTCTTTGATACTCGGTTCTTTTGCTTCAATTTTG
>Ga0209172_10001583_pt1 | contig 46803 bp, 39 predicted proteins | sample LarsenN4metaG_FD_184113 | JGI IMG/M metagenome (GOLD analysis project Ga0209172, IMG submission 184113) | Hot spring sediment bacterial and archeal communities from British Columbia, Canada, to study Microbial Dark Matter (Phase II) - Larsen... ... | reverse complement strand
ATGGGTGCGACCCGGACAAGATCACCGTGTTCAACAACGTCGAGCCGCTGTCGATGCTCGAGCCGGGCGACCGGCCGACCATCACCGACGGCGAGCTGCACCTCATCTACATCGGCGGGATCGCCGAGCACCGCGGGCTCGACACGCCCGTGGCCGCGATGCCCGAGATCCTCAAGCGCGTGCCCGGCGCCCGGCTGACCATCATCGGCGACGGCTTCACGCTGCCGGCGCTGCGCGAGCAGGCCGCCGCCCTCGGGCTCACCGAGCCGCAGGTCACCTTCACCGGCTGGATGAAGTTCGCCGATGCGATGGAGATCACCAAGACCGGGACCGTGGGCCTGGTGCCTCACATCCGCTCGCCGCACACCGACGCGACCGTCCCGCACAAGCTGTTCGAGTACCTGTCGTTCGGCCAGCCGGTCATCGTGAGCGACTGTCCTCCCCTCGCGCGCATCGTGCGCGAGTTCGACGCAGGCGAGGTGTTCGTCGCCTCCGACGCCGCGAGCTTCGCTGAAGCAGCCGAGCGCCTCTCGAAGGCGAGCCGCTGGCGTGCGACCTCTGACAACGGCAAGCGCGCGATCCGCGAGCGCTACAACCTCGAGCACGAGGGCCGCACGCTGGCCGCGATGTACGGTTCGCTGACGGGCGCGGGCAGGTAGCGACGGTGCTGCAACGCATCCTCAAGAACGCGGGCCGAGACGCGCTGTTGTACTTCCCTGTGAAGCTCATCCCGGCGCTCACGTCGCTGATCACCGTGCCGCTGTTCACGCGGATGATCGACCCGGCGGACTACGGCTACTTCTACTCGATCACGGCGACGACCTCGCTCGCGCTGGCGTTCACGCAAGGCTGGATCACCTCCTCGGCGGTCCGATACTTCTGGATCGCGCGTCGGGAGAACACCTCCGACGCCTATGCCGCGACCACGCTGTGGCTCACGCTCGCGATGCTCACGCTCGGCAGCCTCGTGGTCGGTGGAGCGGTGTGGCTCGCGCGTCCGCTCATGGACCCGGGCCTGGCCCGCCTCGTGCCGATGGGTATCGCTGCGTACTGGGCGTCGGGTCTGTTCGCGGTGTTGCTGCAGGTGCTGCGCGCGGCCAACCGCGCCCGCCCCTACGCCATCCTGTCGACGACGATGACGCTCGTGACGACCGGCATCGCAGTGTGGCTCGTGTGGCAGCGCGACACCGGGTCACTCGGCATCCTGATCGGCTCGGTCGTGGGCCATGCGGTGCTCATCCCGTTCGGGATCTACCAGATCGGCCGCGAGGGCTCGCTGGCTCCCAAAGACGCAAGCCGCGACTACGTCCGGGAGTTCTTCAGCTACGGCATGCCGCTCACCATCGCGGGCATGTCGGGCTGGGCGCTCGTGCTGGCCGACCGCTACGTGCTGCTGGCGTTTCGCACCGCGGCCGAAGTGGGCGTCTACTCGGTCGCCTACGGCTTGGGCGACAAGATCATGCAGCTCATCATCGCGCCGATGCTGATGACGATCGGCCCGATGCTCATCCAGACCTACGAGCAGCACGGACAAGAGCTCGCCGAGCAGACCCAGACGCAGTTCACGCGCTACTTCCTGATGACCACACTGCCCCTGCTCACAGGCATGGCGGTGGCCGGTCCGGACTTCATGGCGACGTTCACCGGCCCCAAGTACCAGGAGGCGGCCTCGATCCTGTGGCTCGTCTCGGCGGGCGCGACCGCCAACGGGCTCGCGCAGATCGCTGGAGCCGGCCTGGGGCTGCACAAGCGCTCGGCGATCATCATGCAGAACTCGCTGTTCTCGGCGCTGTTCAACGTGGGCATCAACCTGCTCACGGTGCCGCGCTTCGGCTACCCGGCGGCCGCCGTCAACACGCTGCTGTCGTACGTGCTGCTGCTGACGTTGACCTGGTACCGCACGCGGCCCTACATGGCGTGGCGCCTGCCCGTGGCCGACCTCATGAGGGTCGTCGCCGCCTGCGCCGCGATGGGCGCGGTCGTCTGGTTCGCCTTCCCGGGTGCCGTCGACTCCGTGTGGCTGCTGCTGGCACAGGCGGGTGTGGGGCTGGTGCTCTACGTCGCGGCGCTGCTGCTGATGGGCGGCGTCAAGCCCGCCGAGCGGGCCTGGATCATGCACGGCATCCGCACCAAGGTCCTTCGCCGAGGAGGCGAGTGAGCATGCGCGTGCTGATCGTGGGCGCGGTATCGGCAGCCGACGGCGGACGCACGACCGGCGGCATCGCCACCCACGTGAGCGACCTGGCGCGCGCCCTGGCCGCTGCCGGCCACGACGTCGCGGTGTTCGCCGACAACCTCGCGGCGGCCGAGCCTCGCACGACGAGCTGGGGCACGCTGTTCACCCGCGCGGCCGGCAAGACCGCGTCGCTCGGCGCACGCGCGGCCGGGCTCGCACTGGCGATCACGCGCGACGGAACCGCCGGTGAGCTGGGGCAGGGCCTCGGCACGACGCTGTCGTACGTGCTGGGGCTCGAGCGAGCGCTGTCGGCGCATGCTCCCGACGTCGTGCACGTCCACCAGGCAGACTGGCGCTCGTTGTACGTGCGACTCTCCCGCATCCGCGCGCCCCGCGTCGTCGTAACACAGCACTCGCTCTCGGTGTTTCGCGGGACCGACGGATGCTTGCAGCCATCAGCCGAGCTGTCCGCTGCGGCGCGCGCCACGCTTGCCGGCCTGCGCGACGCGGATGCCCGCATCGCCGTGAGTGCCGACGTCGCCGAGACGCTGGCCGGACTCGACCCCTCGCGGACCTGCGAGGTCATCCCCAACGGGATCGACCTGACCCGCTTTCGCCCCGGCACCGACACCGAGACCCCGGCGCTCATCGCGTTCGTGGGCCGCGTCTCGCGCGACAAGGGCGCGGCCGACCTGATAGCCGCGGCCGGGATGGTGGCGTCGCGGGTGGAAGGCGTTCGTCTCGCGCTCGCCGGCCCGGTCGAGGACGTCGACCCCGCAGCCGCGGCAGCCGCCGCCAAGCTCGACGACGACGCGCTGGAGGTCCTCGGCGCCGTCGGTGAGGAGGAGGTCGCGGCGCTGCTCAGGCGCGCGAGCGTGCTGGCGCTCCCCTCACACCTGCGTGAAGGCCAGCCGCGCGCGCTGCTCGAGGCGATGGCGAGCGCCGTCCCCGTCGTGGCGACGCGCGTGGGCTCGGTGCCCGAGCTTCTCGGCGAAGGAGAAGCCGGCGAGCTCGTGGAGTGCGGAGACATCGCCGGGCTGGCCGAGGCGCTCGAGCGCACCCTGGCGGGTGGCGCGACCGTAGAGACACGCGTGCAGCAGGCAGCGCGCCGCGCGCGCGACTTCGACCTGGATGAGGTCGCGCGGCGGGTCGCCGCGGTCTACACCCGCGTCAGCGCCTAGCGGGCGTAGCTCGCCAGCGACGAACCGCACGCGTCGGTGACGGTCGCCTTCCCGCCGACGATGATCACCTTGTCGATCGCAGCCCGGTTGGTCTGCAGGTACTCGGCGGTCGCGCGCGAGGGCACCTGACCGTCGGTCATGAGCAGCGGGCGCTTGTTCTTGCCGGCGAGCACGCCTCCCGTGACCGAGTCCGGGAACACCTCGCCCGAGGCCACGTAGACCGTCGACAGCGAGTACCCGAGACTCGATACCGCCCACTTCGCGGCCTCGACGGCCACGTCGTAGCGCGAGCCGGTCATCCCGAAGCGCTTGGCAGGCGCGGCCTCCCCGGTCGCCGAGGTCAGCTGCGAGATGGCGGTCGCCGAGATCGAGGCGGGGCCACCGAACACGAACGACTGGGTCGCGCCCAGATCCTCGAGCACGGTCATCGAGCCGCGCGGCATCGACGAGTACGACGCAAGCACGACGGGGCGCTTGGCACCCGCGGCCACGGCGGCCGCGATCGCGGCGTCGGGCCACTTGGTGCCCGAGGCGACCATGACCTTGGTCGTATCGGCGCCAAGTGACTTCATCTTCATGGCGACCACGGCAGCGGTGCCGTAGCGGTCGGTACCGTAGGTGGCGTTACCCGAGAGCCGCTCGACGTCGGTCACGAGCGTGTCGAGGTAGCTCACCAGCGACGGAGCCACGCTCAACTCGCCGCCGACGATGTAGAGCTTGGTCAGACCCAGCCCCTTCAGGCGCTTGATCTCGTTGACGACAGAGACGGGCACCGAGCCGCCGGGCACCAGCAGCACCGGCCCGCCCACCGTGCCCGCGAGCGCGGACGCGGTCAGCGCGTCGGCGAACTTGGCGTCGGTCCCGTTGACGATCACGGCCGCCTTGACGGTCGAGCCCGTCGGGTACGCGGCGTTCGAGATCGCCGCGGAGGTGTCGTAGCGATCCCCGTAGGCGATACGGTCGAAGGGCACGTTGACGAAGAAGCGCGTGGACAGCGGCGGGTCGAGCACCGCGCCGCTGCTGGTCTTGTACAGCCCCAGCTCGTAGCTCACGTCTTCGATGATCTGCCGGAAGCTCGTCGCCGAGACACCCTTGGTCACGGCGCCGTTGGACCACGCGACGTCGACGGAGCGCACGAACTCCGACGGATACGCTCGCGACACCGAGAGCGACTTCACGTAGACGCTCGAGCCAGCACCGGACGGCTCCCCGCTCATCTTCGGAGCGAGGCGCTTGGCCAGGTTCATTCCGTCGATCGTCACCGGCTTCCACGGGTCGAACGTCGACTTGGCGTACGGGTCGGGCACGCCCTTGTAGTACGGCTGAGCGCCACCGCCCCACACGTCCTCGATGTTGGCGGTGTAGCCGCCCGAGGAGTTGTGGAAGTAGGTGCGCACCACGGTCGAGCCGTACTTCACGAACTGGCCCTCGGTGGAGTCGACCGCCGAGTTCGACGAGGTGTACTCGTGCGCCGTCGGCTTCGCGCGATCACCACGAGAGTGACCGTTGTAGACCTGGCTCATGGTCGTGCAGTACAGCTCGTCGGGCGAGGTCTGGGCGTAGCTCCGGGCGGTGATGGCCTGGGCCTTGAGCGCCTCGATGTGCCACGAGGCCGGACTCTCACGCGGGACCACGCCGTAGAGGTAGTTGGCCATCGACAGGTAGTTGAGGACCTTGAGCTTGCCGGCGGCCAGCGTGGTCGTCCCGCTCGAGTTCTTGAGCGCCGTCTGGTTCACGAGCACGCGCAGCGAGCCGCGCACGCGCAGGTACGTGTGGTTGAACGGTCCCGCAGCGTCGATGATCTGCACGAGCGCCGGGCTTCCCCCCGAACCGGCGATCTTCACGCCGCTGTCGTAGGTGCCGATGGTCGACCCCGCGGCGTTCTTGACCCGGACCTTCCAGACACCCGAGACACTGACCGGGGTGAGCGTGTAGGTCGTGTCGGGCAGTTCGGAGCCGTCGTTGATGCGGATCTTGCCGCCCGCGTATCCAGGGCGCACGCGCCATGAGGTGCGGCGGTAGCCGGCGTTGTAGCTCGACGAGGCCTTGTTGTAGTTGGCCCCCTCGTCCATGTTGACCTTGATCGTGCGCGCGGTCGCAGAGCCCAGGGACGTGCCCGGGTAGTAGTAGGTCGCTATCCAGCCACCGGTCTTGCCGTGCTCGGCGAAGCCCTTCGCACCGTACTGCGACAGCCCGATCCCGTGGCCGGAGCCCGAACCGGTGAACCGGAACGAGGGAGCGGCCGCAGCGGCACGCTGAGGGGCGACGACGATCGAGGACGCGACGACGACGGCGCACACGCCGAGACGCGCCGCCATCAAAGCTGCATGTGTGTTCATGGCCGATCCCCTTGCACGAGTCGAGCCAACTGCACCACCGGTACGCATCTAGTAGCTCCGCATCTCCCACTTGGCCATCATCGCCGAGACGTACGCGCTCACCGAGTTGGGGCCACCCGCCACGAACGGGGTGAACGGCTCATCTCGGACGAAGTAGACGTAGGGTCGCAGCTCAGCGGCGCTCGCTCCCCTGCCGAACAGCACCACGGGGGCGTCGATCTTGGCCGCGAAGGGGCCGACGACCGTCGCATCGGTGAACACCGCACCGGGGGCCAGGACCGGCCGAAGTCGTTGCTCGGCGCTGTGTCGTGCCCGGATCACCTGCCAGTTGGTCGTGTAGCGGTCCGGCCCGGCCAAGCGCGTGAACGGCAGGCCTCTCAGCGCAGCGGTCGGAAGCGTCTTCGTGCCGCCGACGACCGTCACCGTGCGGGTCGAGTCCGCACCGACGATGAACTCCAGGGTGGCGGAGTCCAGACCGCTCGGGCGCGACAGCAAGATCGGCTCGCGACGGGCCGCGGCGCTCGGCGCGATGGACAGCGCGTCGGGCCACACCTCGCCCGAGGCGACCACGACCGAGCTGGTCGTCGAGCTCTCGACCGCACGGGCGACCGCGATCGAGGTGGCGTAGCGGTCAGCACCGCCGAGGCGCTCCACCGCTTCGGCCGGCAGCGCCGCCGCGGATGCAGCAGCCGAGACGACCGCGGTGGGCAGCACACTCGGCCCGCCGACCGCGATCAGACGCTCGGGCGCCAGACGCGCCAGCTCGGCTGCGATGGGTGCAGGCAGGGTGTCTCGGCGGGTGGTGAGGATCGGGGCGTCGAGCGATGCGGCGAGCGGCGAGGCCACGAGCGGCTCGGCGAACGAGTCGCCGGGCGCCAGGATCACGGTGTCGGCGCCCTCGGCCCAACCCGCGCGTGAGATGGCCGCGGCGGAGTGATAGCGCGTCGCACCGCCGGCACGCGGGTACGGCTCGCTCACGTCGCGGTCGGCGAAGCGGTCGATGCCGTTGGCGATGCCGCGCGCGAGGCGCGTCTGGTAGCTCGAGCTGGCCAGACGGGCGCGCTCGGACGGGTTCGACAGGAACCCGCACTCGACGAGCACGGCCGGCTGGTTCGACCAGCGTGTCACGTAGAAGTTGGCGGTCTTGACCCCGCGGTTTCGCGCACCGGTCGCACCGAGCATGCCGGCGAGAACGTCGGAGGCGTAGCGGCGCCCCAGCGGATCGTTGGTCGAGTGCCACACCTCGATGCCGCGAGCGGAGCTCGAGCCGGCGTTGCAGTGAATGGAGATGTAGAGGTCGGCGCCCTGGCGTCGCGCGACGTCGGCACGGGCCTGCAGGTCGCGGCGCAGGCGGTCGGTGGGCGTCGGGGCGCTGAACACCGCATAGCGGTAGCGGCCCTCGGACTCGATCCAGCGCCACGTGCGGATGTCGCCGCCGCGATAGACCTTGCTGTCGCCGGTGCGCGTCATGACGACCTCGACGCCGCGTGAGCGCAGGATCGACGCGAGCTTCTTGGCGATGGCGAGGTTGATGCGCTCTTCGGCCACACCGCCTGAGACGGCACCGCTGTAGCTGCCACCGTGACCCGGGTCGATACAGACCCTGAGGCGCGCCGGGCGTACGGGAGCGGCAGCGGCGGGCGTGACGGTGGAGAGAAGAAGCGCGCATGCGAGCACCGCGAACAGCGCGCGGCATGCACGCGGGGCGAGGCCGTGTCTACGAATGGGCTGCATCGGCTCCCCGTCTTGCGCCGGGTGGCATTGAGCTCGTGGATTCGATGACGCCCGGCCGTCATCGACCCTCAGATTCTACCACGCCGAGCCTGTGCTCGACCTGGGAATGAACCCTCAGGGGCTGGGGCGCGGTCCGCGCCCCTCTCGAACGCCGGCACACCCGGAGGTGCACCATGCACTCGACGTTCGCTCGCTGTCGCGTCGCGGTGGCTCTGCTCGTTGCATGCACGCTCGCGATCCCACAGATGGCCGGAGCCATCGATGCTCCGTCCGGCTGGCCGATCCTGTTCATGACTCCACGCGCCTCGGGGCTCACCCAGCCCGTGTTCGTCACCGGCGACGGTACCGGGGCCAGGACCTACATCGTCGAGCGCGGGGGCCGCGTGCTGGTCACGAACCCGGCGTTCAGCGCCCCGCGCGAGGTGTTTCTCGACATCAGCGACCTGACCTCGACCGAGTCCGAGCGCGGGTTGCTCGGCCTGGCGTTCGCCCCCGACTACGCGACCAACGGGCGGTTCTACATCTCCTACACCGACAACGCGGGCGACTCGCGGATCGCGCGCGTCGAGCGCAGTGCGGGCGATCCGGACCGCGCGGATCGCACGACGCTGACGACGGTCCTGCAGGTCGGGCAGCCGTTCGCCAACCACAACGGCGGCTGGATCGGCTTCGGGCCCGACGGCTACCTGTACGTGGCGTTCGGCGACGGTGGCTCGGCGGGAGACCCCGGCAACCGCGCCCAGGACCTCTCGACGCTGCTCGGCAAGATCATCCGCATCGACGTCGAGGGCGGAGCGGCGACCTATTCGATCCCGGCGGGCAACCCGTTCACGAGCGTGGCGGGCGCCCGCGACGAGATCTGGTCGCTGGGCGTGCGCAACCCGTGGCGCTGTTCGTTCGACGCTTCGGGCACGCTGTTCGTGGCCGACGTGGGGCAACGGACCCGCGAGGAGGTCAACGTCGAGCCGGCCGGCAACGGTGGCCGCAACTACGGCTGGCGCCGCTGGGAGGGGCGCTTCTCGTACTCGCCGGGCACCGCGGTGACGCCATCGCCGCGCGGGCTGCACTTCCCCGAGGCCGAGATCGCGCACGAGACAGCCGAGTCGGTCACGGGTGGCTACCGGTATCGCGGCACCCGCTATCCGCAGATGCGGGGCTTCTACGTCTTCGGCGACTTCGTGAACGGCAGCATGTGGGGCATGAGCCGCAGCGGGACGGCGTGGACCACACGCGCGCTGTGGACGCGCCCCGCGACCGGCACCCATTCCGGGCTCAACATCTCGAGCTACGGTGAGGATGACGCGGGCGAACAGTACGTGTGCTCATTCTCCACCGGCGAGGTGCTGGCCCTGGGTGACGCGCGGCTGTTCTCGGCGCGCCTGGCCGGTGCCGATCGCTACAGCGCCGCCGTGCAGATCGCCAAGCGCTCGTTCCCGAACTGGACAGGCGTGACCCACGTCGTGATCGCAAGCGGCGAGGACCGTGCCGCAGCCGATCCGCTCGCGGCTTCGGGCCTGTGCTGGGCCTACGACGCGCCCCTGCTGCTGACGGGCGCACGCTCCACGAGCGCAGACGTGCGAACCGCGCTCACGCAGATACGCGCGGTTAATGGCCCGGTGCAGCTCCACATCGTCGGCGGGACCGCCTCGGTGCCCGGAGCACGCGTGGCCGAGCTGCTCGCGGCGGCCGGCAGTGGCTCGACCGCCGAGCGCGTCTTGGCCACCGGAGACCGCTATCAGCTGGCCGCGGCCATCGCGCGCCGCATGCGGTCGGTCAGGCCGGCCCAGTTCCCCACGCGCGCGCTGATCGCCAACGGGGCGGACTCGCGGACCTTCTTCGACGCGCTGTCGATGTCGGCGGTCACGGCCGCGACCGGCTCGCCGATCCTGCTGACCACCAGCACGAACGCGCCGAGCGCCACGACCGCGGCGCTTCGTGACCTGGGACTGACGGATCGCTGGAGCGCGGGCGGGTCACGCACGCTGTCTCCCGCGCTGCTGACGAGACTCGGCGTCCCCACTGCGCAGCGGCTTGTCGGCACCGACCGCTACGACCTGTCGCGCAACATCGCCAACACCGCGATCTCGCGCGGCTGGCTCGGCGGAGCGGTCATCAGTTATGCGGCGGTACTCCCCGACGCGGTCGCGGGCGGGGCAGCGGCCGGTACGGCGGGCGGCCCGCTCGTGGTCTGCCCGTCGGGCGGGCTCAACACCCCGTCTCGCGCGGTGCTGACCGCAAACCTCGGCAGCGTCACTGACGTCCGTGTACTGGGCGGCGTCCGCTCGGTCTCGGACGACGTGCGCCGAGACATCGCGGTCGTTCGTGAGTGAGGACCGCCCCCCTACGGGCGGGTGATCACCATCGTGCCCATCGGGACCTGCGGGTAGAGCTCGAGCACGTCGCGGTTGTACATGCGGATGCACCCGTGGCTCGCCTTGCTGGGAATCACCCACGGCTGGTTGGTGCCGTGCAGGTTGTAGGCGGTGAACACGAAGCTCGATCCGACCTTGCGGAACAGCCGCATCTTGCGCGGGCCGTACACTCCGCCCGGATCGGTGTGGTACTTGGCGAGGATCTTCCACGTCGCGACCGGGGTCTCCATGCCCGGTCGGCCGATGGCCACCGGGTAGATCTTGACGAGGCGATTGTCCTTGACCCAGTAGAGCTTGAACTCTGACTTGTCGATGACGATGCAGGTCGCATACGGGAAGGTCAGGCGCTCGACCGTGCGGCTGATTGAGCAGTTCTTGCCATCCGGGTTGCCCGCGCGGACCTCCACGGTCGCCTTCTTGGACGGCGAGGCGATCCAGCCGAAATCGAACGAGCCGTAGGGCACCACGGTTCGCGAGCCCTTGTTCACGCCACCGACGTAGAGCGTCACCGTCGTCGCGTTGGCGTTCACGCGTCCGGCGACACGCATGGTCTTGCCGACGTAGCGCGCCGGCGTGCTCGTGCCGACGAACGGCATGCCGGGAGCGCCCTGCACCTCAGCGAGCTGCGCGGCCGACACCGACTTCGTACCGCCGAGCACCACGACGCCACTGACCTGCGACGGCGGGGTCAGCAAGAACGTCCATGGCGTCTTGTGCAGACGCACCGGCTCGGTCAGCAGCACGATGCCGCCGGTGCGGCCGAGCGATGCAGCGCCGGTGAGCGCATCGGGGATTTGGCTCGCGAGTCCGACCGTGGCCCCGTTGGCCCAGCCCCGCGCGACCGCCTTGCGGGCGATCGTGGTTCCGGTCGCGTAGCGGTTCGAACCCGACCAGCGGGCGTCGGCGTACATCGCCTTGTAGGCCGCCGAGCCGACCGACGAAGTGCCGCCGACCACGATGGTCTCGGGCCAGCCGGCGCGCTTGAGCGCTCCGAGGGTGGCGTCGGGCACGGTCTTGTCGGCGGTCAGCAACACCGGGATGCCGGTGTTGCGCGACACGGCCGAAGCGGCGAGCGCGTCACCGAACCGTCGCGGGTCCGCACCGTTGGCGACGAACGCGGCCGCCGGGACAGAGCGTGAAGTGTCGGTCGCGACCTTGCGGATGCGGTCGGCGATGCCGGCGGCGAGCACGAATCGGCCACCGGTCCTCCAGGGCTGCTCGACGCGCGAACCCACGATCGCCTTGATCTCGGCGATCCGGCCGGCCGGCACCGACTTCGTGCCGCCGACGACGTGGACCGTCACGGTCGTGTTGGCCGAGACGATCTCGGCGAGCGCGGTCTTGGTGGCAGCAGGCAGTGCGCCGGCCTTCGTGAGCAGGAGCGGGGCATCGTAGGCCCAGCACAGGCCGGAGGCCGCGAGCGGGTCGGCGGCCGCACGATCCTCACCGTTGGCGATGACGACGTGACCGGCTCCCGCCCACCCGGGATACGCGCGCTTGGCGAGGGCGGCCGCCGCGGCGTAGCGGTCGGCGCCGGAGGCACGCTCGGCGGGGATCGCCAGCTTGGGCGCGGAGGGTGGCCAGGCGGCCCCGGCGGTCACAGGAGCCGCGGCGGGCACGACAAGTGCCGCCGCGATCAGCATGCTGACGAACTTGCGAGTGAACGACGCGCTCAAAGAGGCCTCCCCCGATGGTGTTTCGCGTGGCGCCATTGTAAGCCCGCCCCGCGTCCACGGGAAGATGCAGGCCCCGCCACCTGCGGTGCAGATGGCGGGGCCGGTAGGTCGAGATCGGGCAGATGCGTCAGAAGGGCGCGATCGCCGCATCGATCTGGCGACGTGTGCGCTCTGTGATGCTCTTCGTCCCGCCGAACACCCACACCTGCGCAGGGCCGCCCATCGTGTCCGAGAGCGTCGGTGCCAGCATCATCAGGTACTCGCCGGTGTCGACCTGCAACGGGTCGCTCGTCGTCAGCAACAGCGATCCGCCGCGATAGCCCGTCGCCGCACCACCGGTGAGCGCGTCGGGAAGGGTCGCCGCCACGCCGACAGCGGTGTCGGACAGCCAGCCGCGCTGGATGGCCATCTCGGAGACTGCGATTGCCGTAGTGAAGCGGTTCGGCCCCGCAAGGCGCTTCGCTTCGCTGGATCCCAGTGCCTTGACGACCGTGCCGGAGACCGTGCGGGTGCCACCGGCGACCCACACGTTCCCGGGGGTCAGCGGCAGGGTCTTGAGCACCGCGGCGGTCTCGGCCGGCACGCTGTTCTGCTTGACCAGCAGGATCGGGGCGCCGGTCCGGGCGCTGACCGCGGACAGGGCGAGTGCGTCGAAGAACTTCGTCGAGTCGGCACCGTTGGCCGCCAAGGCGAAGTCCGGCATGTCCGGGCGCACCTCGCGCATACGGTTGATGATGAGGCGCCCGTTGTCGTAGCGGTTGCGTCCGTTTATGCGGTCGAACGTCACGTGGACCGCGTCGGCGCCGAGCGAGGTACGGATCTGGTTCAGGCGTGCCTCGGGCACCGACGTGGTCCCTCCCACCACGTGGATGGTGATGTCGCCGTTGGCCTCGACGATCTCGCGGATCGCGGCACGGACGGCCGACGGCACGTCGGCTGCCGTGACGAGCAGGACCGGCGCACCGTCGTAGGCCCACACCAAGCCGCCCGCGACCAGCGGATCGGCCGCCGCGCGGTCCTCGCCGGAGGCCAGGATCACGTGCGTCGTGTCGGCCCAGCCGGATGTCATGTCGCGCGCGATGTTAACCGCGGCGGTGTAGCGCGTGGAACCCGAGATGCGGGTTGACTGTGCGACGAAATCGTCGAGCACGATCGTGCCGAGGTCCTTGGGGGTACCGGCGACCAGCGTGATCGGCGTGGCCTTCTCGGCGACGCGCTGGTTCGAGTACCACTCGAAGAAGAAGTCCGGCCCGCCATCGATGCTCACGCGTACCGTGCCGCTGGCAACTGGACCCGGCTCGGACTGGACCGCCTCGAAGGCACCCGACGCGTCACTGGCGCCCCAGGCCACCTCCACCCACTCGAACACCCCCTCGTCGACCTCAAGCAGCTGCTCGACACTCACGTAGGCATCCTCGACGGCGGCTCCTCGGGTGTCCTTGACCACACCGGTCACGACCGCGGGGGCCGGCTCGAGGGCGAAGTCGATGTCGGTGACGGTGGACGTCACGTTGGCGGCGACGAGCGTCGCCGACTCCGGCGTCGACACGCCGTCGTAGAAGCCGCCTTGGTACAGGACGGTGCCCGATGCGTCCCAGCCGCCCCACGCGCCGATGGCGTAGTCGCCCGACGTCAGTCCGAACAGTTCGTAACCGCCAGACGCGGTGGTCAGGCTGCTTGAGGCATACAGCCACTCGTCGCCGTTCTTGATGAGGGCGAACACCTCGACGTCGGGAAGCGGCTCCGCCGTGTCCGACGCAGTGACCGAACCGGTCACCGACGCCACGCCGTCGGGCAGCGCGAGGTCGATGTCGGAGACCTCGGCACCAGCCGGGTAGTCGATCGGATCGGCCTCGGCCAACGTTGCGCGCCCGTTGTAGAACGCGGGGCCAAACCACGCGATGGACTCCGGGTCGAACGGGTCGCCGACGACCGGCAGGTCACCCGGATGCCCCACCCGGTAGATGCCGTCGGGAAGCTCGTAGAACGCATACGCTCCGTTAGGGTCGGTCATCGCCACTTGCGTCGGCTCGACTGATCCTGACTCGAACAGCGACACGAAGGCGCCGGACAGCGGCAACGCCGATGTCTGCCCCGTCACGACACCGGAGATGGACTTCTCGGCGGGGTCGAGAACGAAGTCGATACCGGTGACCTCCGCAGCCGAGAACGCGACTTGCTCGGCGTCCTCGGGCGCGTCGGCGCCGTCGTAGAACTGCGGCTGGTAGACGACGAAGTCTGCGTCGGGGGTAAGACCGGCGACGACGTAGTAGCTGCCGGCCGGGAGGTCGTAGAAGGAGTACGAGCCATCGACGGCGGTCTCAGCGATCGCCTCGGCCACCAGCTCGCCTCCCTCCTCGATGGCGGCGAACACCCACATGCCGGGTACCGCCGCTCCACCGTCAGCCGAGGTGACGGTTCCCGATATCGACCGCGTGGAGGCGGAGAGCACGGCGTTGATGCCGCCGCGCGGGGTGTCCGCCGACAGGGTGACGTTGTCGGCGGTCTCCAGCGTCGCCTTCTTGTTGAAGAACTGGGCCTTCTTGTTGAACGCGTCGAAGCCGAAGCGGTAGACCCCGCCCGGAAGCTCCATGCCCCATGTGCCGGCGGCATCGGTCTCAGCGAAGTCCACCTCGTACCAGATGGCCTCGGCCGGGTCGTACTGATACGCGAACACCGAGGCGTCGGCCACCGCCGCAGACGCGGTGTCGACCACCGAGCCGCTGACGGTGGGGACGATCTTGTCGAGCTCGACGTCCCCGTACGCGAGCGCCTGGCCATCGAGAAGCTCGACGACGTCGAAGTACTCCTCGTAGCCCGGTGCCGAGACCATCAGGAACTGCATGCCGGCGGGCAGCGAACCGACGGTGAACGTGCCGGCGACGCTCGACGTGGCCGAGCCCGACGGCTCGAAGGTGTCGCCGTCCATGATCTCGACGGTGGCGCCGGCGACAGGCGCCAGGCTGGCCGAATCGATCACTCGGCCCGACACCGATGCCGTGCCCACCGCCGACGCCATCACCGGCAGCGCGAGCGACAGCGCAAGGACCACCGCCGCGATGACAGCGAACCTCAAGCGACTTGCGACCATACGCTTTGCCTCCTCGACGCCCGCGTTGTCTCGCAGCGTCAGTCCAGAGCCGACACGATCTGATCGAACACGGCGGGCGAGACCGAGCTCGTACCGCCGAACACAACGCAACGCTCCACGTCATCATACGCACTGCCGAGGAAGGCCGCCGTGGGAGCTGACAGGGAGCGCGAGTCGGTGAACAGCACGACTCCCCCGTCCCCGCCGATCGAGACGCCGCCGGTCAGCGCGTCGGGCACCCGCGCCGCGATGCCGATGTTGCGCGCATCCAGCCAGCCCTCGCCGATCGCCCGATTGGCGACCGCGACCGCCGTCGAGTAGCGGTCCGGCCCCGACATCCGATTGCCTGCGGGTACCGACAGCCGCTTCATGACCGCGGCCGAGACGCTCGCTGGGCCACCGGCGACATAGCGGCTCGAGCCCGGGGTGCCCATCATCTCGAGCGCATCGACCGTCGCCGCCGAGACGCTGTTCGCGCTCACCAGCAGCACGGGCGCTCCGGTGCGCGCGCTGATCGGCGTGACCGCCAGCGCGTCGTAGAAGCGCGCAGCCTCCGCGCCGTTGGCGAGCATCACCGACGCGGTCGCTTCGCTGCCGCGCATCTGCACCATGCGAGCGGCGATGGCGGCCGCCATGTCGTAGCGGCTACCGGTTGCGAGCAGTCGCTCGAACCGCACGCGAGCCGTCGCTTGAGCCGCCGAGATACCCAGCCGTGATGCGACGGCCGCGCGGATCTCGGCGATGCGCGCAGCCGGGACCGAGACCGTGCCGCCCACCACGTGCAACGTCACGGTGGTATTGCGCGAGACCATCTCGGCGATCGCCTGCTCGGTGTTCGAAGCTACGGAAGCCGATCCCGTGAGCAGCAGCGGGGCGGGCTTACCCGGCGACCCGTACGCCCAGCACAGGCCAGCGGCAGCGAGCGGATCGGCCGCTGCCCGGTCCTCGCCCGACGCGAGCACGACATCGGTCACGCCTGACCAGCCGGGGTTGTCACCGCGCGCGATCGCCGCGGCAACCGCATAGCGGTCGGAACCGGCGACGCGCGTCACCGGCGGTGGCGTCAGCGTCACGGTGGCGGTCTCTGCCGGCGTCACGTTGCCCGCAAGATCGACGGCACTGTAGCGCACGGTATGCACCCAATAGCCCGTGATAGTCAGCGTCGCGGATGCCTCCGTGCCGGGAGCCCCCGGCGTCACGGTCTGCGTCGCTCCCGCATCGAGGCGCACGTTGAGCTCGCGGATCCCCGACTCCTCGGCGGGCTCGGTGGCCACGACCGAGACCTGCGTCTGGCGCAAGGCGCTCGCGACGCCGATGAAGCGGGTGCGCGGCGCGAACGGCTCGTCGATGACGAGGACAGCATCGGCGCGGGCCGAGGCGCTCTCGACCACCGACACGGCGTCGGCGGACGTCTCATCGGCGCGGCCGTCGAAGTACTGCGTGCGGTACGGGTAGACGCCGCCGACAGACGTGGGGTCCTCGAAGACCACGTGGTAGTCGCCGTCGGGCAGCACCTTGAGCCGGTACGAGCCGTCCGCCGCGGTGACGGTCGTCTGGGTCGCGGGCGGAAAGCCCAGCCGCGACGCCGTCACCCGGATTCCCGCGAGCGCCGAGGAGTCGATCGCGCGCGTGACGGTGCCCTCGATGCTCGGGGGTCTCGGCACCATGCGGACTCCGATGCCGGACAGCTCGGTGTTGGTGAGCGTGTTGACCGTCTGCGCCTCGGCGATGTCGCGCGTCTGGCTGAAGAACTGCTCGAAGTAGTCGGGGTTCGAGATGCTGCCCCGGTTGAAACCCACGCGCCACGAACCGTCGTAGAGCCCGAAGACCTGCCAGTGCCCGTCCGAGGTCGTCGAGGTCGTGAGGTGCGAAACCCACTGGCCGGAACCGGCGTCGAAGCGGTAGATCTCGACCTCGCAGGTTCCGATCGGCGCGGCCGTCACCGAATCCTCGACACTGCCCGACAAGCTGGGGATCTGAGCGAACAGGCCGATGTCGATGCCCGAGGCGGTCAGACCCGCGGTCGTGAGCACGGAGTCCGCGGTCTCCACGGTGGCCTGCCCGTCGTAGAAGCGCGGCGCGTGGATCGTGGAGGGGTCCACGACGCCGAACCGCCATTCCTCGTTGCCGAGCCCGTACATCGTCCACGAGCCGTCGGCGACCGTGGTCGTGTCCTCGATGGCGACCCAATCCTGGTCGACGGTGTCGAACCGGTACGCCGTTACGACGCAGCCGGGGATCGGCTCACCTCCCACGGCTCGCACGACCTTACCCGAAGCGGCCGGCACCCCTGCGGACAGCTGGGCACTCACGCCCGCAGCCGGGACTGCGACATCGGCACCGTCGGCGATGAGCGGCTCGTCGTCGTAGTATTCGTCGGCATAGACGCCGAAGGGGTCCGAGAAGCCCACGCGGAACGGCCCCGCGTCCAGGCCATAGAACCGGTAGACGCCGTCGATGTCGGTGAAGGCGGTCGCCTCGATCTCCCACTGCCCGGCCACTTCGCGCCACAGGGTCGCGACGATGTCTGCCAGCGGTTCTCCGCTGCCCTGCGCTGTCACCGTGCCCTCAAGCGACAGCGGGAGCGCAGTGAGCGTGGCGTCGATGCCCGCGACGTCGCCGGCCAGCGCGATCGTGTCGGCCGAGGCGAGGTCGGTCTTGGCCTGCCAGTAGGCCCGCGAGCGCGCGGCAGCATCACCGAACGCGTTGAACCCCACGCGGTACGAGCCGGCGCCGAGGCCCGCGATCGTGTACGCGCCGGACGCATCGGTCGAAGCGAACTCCGTGGCGATCCATTCGCCGCTCGGCACGTCGAACTCGAACACGTCGACCATCACGCCGGACAGCGGATCGGTCGTGGAAGCGTCGGTGACCGTGCCCGAGATACCCAGGGCCCCTGCAGCCAGCGGAAGTGTCATGCACAGAAGCAGCACCGCGAGGAACGTGACGGATGCGCGCATGGACCGGATCACCCGCAGACCTCCCTGTCTCACTGAGCCAGCTTGGCGTCCACGAGCCGGAAGGCGGCTGTGCCGCCGCCCTGCGGACTCAGCACGATGGTCCCCGCGTAAGTCCCGCCGAGCTTGATGGCCGCAGCCTGCTCGGTCGTGACCCACACGGTCGCGTTGCGGCCCGAGAACTCCTTGCCCAGCGCGCGCGCCCCCTCGTCGGTCGGAGTCGACTTCACGATGGCGACGATCAGCCGGCCACCCTCGGAGCCACGCGGTCCCCAACCGAACGGACGCATCGTCACGGCGTAGGTCGCAACGCGGAAGTCCGCGGGCACCGAGATCATCCCGATCGTCTTGACCGGCGGCGCCGACAGCGACTCGAGCTTGCTGCCATCAGGCGCGGGCGCCTGCGGACGGGCGATATCTCCCGGACGCGGCGCCGAGGTGGTCCCGGAGCTCCCGCCCGGAGCCGGGGCTTGCGTCCCCGGGGGCGGCGCGACGGCAGCTGCCGTGGCTTCGGGCGTACCGGACGCGGCCTCGGTCGGCGCGGCGGCCGTCGAGGTGGGTTCGGCCTGCCCCTCGGACACCGGCGATCCGTCAGGCTCCGGTCCTCGGACCGCCGCCACCGCCACGGCCACCACGAGCAGCGCGGTCACGGCGGCACCGACGATCACGGTGGTTCGCCCGGCGTTCTTCTCGGCGTCGACGGGTTCGGTCACAGATGGGCCCTTCTTCATCGGTCGGATCGCGTGCGCGCGCCATGAAGCGCACGGGTCACAGTATCGCATGGAGCGCGCCGCGCGAGCACCTGTCTCCACCGCTGCGAACGGCGTGCCGTGATGCGTTCGTGACGCAGGTAACGCGAGCGTGACTGCGGCCGGATCGCGCAGGTCGCTGTGCTAACCTTCCATGGGCGCTTGAAGCGCTGTTCAGGCGTACGTCGCGAGGAGAGGGACGCATGGCTTCAGTCACCGTCATCGGCACCGGCTACGTCGGCCTCATCCAGGGGGTCTGCCTGGCTGATGTCGGACATGACGTGGTGTGCGTCGACATCGACGCCGCCAAGATCGCCACCCTCTCGTCGGGCCGCCCCACGATCTACGAACCCGGCCTCGAGGAGCTGCTCGAGCGCACCATCGCATCGGGCCGCCTCACCTTCGCCACCCCCGAGTCCGGCTGGGCCGACCTGATCGGCGACGTCGCATTCGTCGCGGTCGGCACGCCGATGGCCGACAACGGCGCGGCGGACCTCTCGTACGTGCGCGCGGTCGCAGACGCTCTCGCCGAGCAGGCGACCCGCCCCTTCACCATGGTCATGAAGTCCACGGTGCCCCCGGGTACCGGTGCCGCCATCTCGCGCCGGCTCGCCTCGCGCGCATCCGTCGAGATCGGCTATGTCTCCAACCCCGAGTTCCTGCGCGAGGGCCACGCCATCGAGGACTGGTACCACACGGACCGCGTGATCATCGGCGGCGAACCCGCCCACGCCGAGAAGGTCGCCGCACTCTACGCCTCGCTCGATGCCCCCGTGCTCATGACGGATGTGGCATCCGCCGAGACGATCAAGTACGGCGCCAACGCGCTGTTGTCCACCAAGATCAGCTTCATCAACGAGATCGCCAACGTGTGCGACTGCGTGGGGGCCGACATCGATTCGGTCTCGAAGGGCATCGGCCTGGACAAGCGCATCGGACCGCACTTCCTCAACGCCGGCATCGGCTACGGCGGCTCGTGCTTCCCCAAGGACACGCGCGCGCTCGACTTCATCTCGACGCTCAACGGCTACCAGTTCGACCTGCTCAAGGCCGTCATCGACGTGAACAACCGCCAGCGCCTGCTGCCGGTCATCGCCCTGTCGCGAGCGCTCGGCTCGCTCGAGGGCCACACGGTCGCCATCCTGGGCCTGTCGTTCAAGCCGTACACCGACGACATCCGAGAGAGCCCGGCGCTCGACATCGTGCCGCTGCTCCTCGAAGACGGCGCGCAGGTACGCTGCTACGACCCGATCGCCGGTGCCGTCGAGCTGGGTTCGGCGGTGCGCTGCGACTCGGCGGCCGAGGCGCTCGCGGGCGCAAGCGCCGTCATCCTCGTCACCGAGTGGCCCGAGTTCGTCGAGCTCGACTGGGCGAACGTCCGCGAGCTCATGGCCGAGCCGGCCATCGTGTTCGACGGCCGCAACGCGCTCGATGCGAGCGCGGTCGAGGCCGCCGGCTGCACCTACATGGCTGTCGGCCGCCCCGGCGCGCACCGCCGTTAGCCCGGGAGTCCGCGTGCGCATCCTCTACGTCCACCAGTTCTTCGCGACGCGCCAGTCCTCGCTCGGACTCATCCGTTCCTACGAGTTCTCGCGCCGCTGGGTCGAGCAGGGCCACGAGGTCACGGTCATCACCTCCGACTCCCGCCTGCCCGAGGAGTTCTCGGCGAAGGCGTTCGTCGACGGCAAGATCGACGGGATCCGCATCCGCAGCGTCCGTGTCACCTACGACAACCGCATGGGGACCTGGCGCCGCATCGTCTCGTTCCTCAAGTTCATGTTCGGCGCGACGTGGCTCGCGGCCACTGCGGGCCGACACGACGTGGTGTTCGCCACCTCGACGCCTCTCACGGTCGGCATCCCCGGCTGGGTCGCCGCCGCCGTCACGCGCACGCCGTTCGTCTTCGAGGTGCGCGACCTGTGGCCCGAGGCCGCGATCCAGATGGGCGTGATCTCGCGCACCGGCTTGCTCGGCCGCGCCGGCAAGATGCTGGAGCGCTTCTTGTACCGCCGCGCGAGCCACATCGTGGGCCTGTCGCCCGGAATGGTCGACGGCGTCATCGCCGAGGGGATCGCGCCAGAGCGGGTGCACATGGTGCCCAACTCCAGCGACCTGGACCTGTTCTCCCCCGGCCCCAAGGACCCCGAGCTCGTCGAGCGCTACGGGCTGAAGGACCGCTTCGTCATCGGTTATGCCGGCGCGATCGGGCCCTCGAACGACGTCGAGGGCAACGTGCCCGAGGCCGCGCGCATCCTGCTCGAGCGCGGCCGAGACGACATCGTGTTCCTGATCGCGGGTGACGGGAAGTCGGTCCCCGCGCTGGCCGAGGCGACGGCAGGCATGTCCAACGTGGTCCTCGCCGGCTCGATGCCCAAGGCCGAGGTGCCGCGCTTCACGCGCACCGCCGACGCGCTGATGGTGCTGTTCGCCGACAAGCCGATACTTGCGACCAACTCGCCCAACAAGTTCTTCGACGGCCTGGCCACGGGCAAGCCGATGATCGTGAACTCCGACGGTTGGACCCGCGGGCTGGTCGAGGACAACGAGGCCGGCGCCTACTTCCCCGCCAACGACGGCCGCGCACTCGCCGACGTGGCAGAGCGGCTCGCAGACGACGAGGACTTCCGCAGCCGCTGCCAGGCCAACGCACGCCGGCTCGCCGAGGAACGCTTCGCGCGCGACCTGCTCGCAGCGCAGGTGTTCGAGGTGCTCACGGCCGCAGCCGAGCGCCGCTGATCCTCAGCGGTACCGCGGTTCGCGCGGAGCGAACGGCCCTAGGACTCGACCTCGACCGGCGTGACCGGGACCTTGCTCACGTCCCAGTCCTTGCCGATGACGACCAGGATGTCGGTGTCGAAGGCGTACATGCCGCGGCTCTGCACCAGCTTCACTCCGGGCGGGAGTCCCGCTGCGACGAGCTTGGCGGCGTCCTCGGCATCCTTGTAGACCACGAGCGTCTTGTCGTAGACGAACTGGTTGGCGTTGCCCGTCTCCGCGACGTCGAAGCCGCGCGTCTTGAGCACCGAGCTCGCCTGCTTCGCGCACCCGGCGATCCCGGCGCCGTTGCGCACGGTGATCGAGATGTCGGCAGGGTCGATCTCGGCGGGCGCATCCTGCGTGTCGGTTTTCGCGCCGGCCTTCGCGGTTCCGGTGGCGCTTGCGCTCGGCTCCACGGACTTGGTCGGATCGAAGCTGCGGCCCGACTCCATCAGGTCCACCAGCTTGGCCATCTGCTCCTCGTCGACGTAGACGTACGGCGACTTCCACTCGCCCTTGAGCGAGGCGGTGTAGACGTTGCCCGAGCCGGCGCTCTTGAGCGCCTGGGCGGTGCGCAGCATCTCCATGAGCGTCATGTCGGTGCCGACGTAGGGGGCGACGGATGAGACCACGCGCGGCAGCTTGGCGATGTTCTCCTTCTTGGCCACCTGGTCCGCGAGCGCCTTGAAGAACAGCTGCTGCGACTTCATGCGGCTGAAGTCCGCATCGGGATAGTCGCGGCTGCGGACGAACGTCAGCGCGTGCTCACCGTCGAGCAGCTGATAGCCGGCGTCGATGTGCTTGGCGCGGTGGCCCTTCGAGTGGCTGGCCGCCTTCCAGTCGTCGATCTCGGTCGGGACGTCGACCCACACGCCACCCAGCGCGTCGACGGCCTTCTCGAAGCCGCGGAAGTTGACCTCCATGTAGTGGTTGATCTCGACGCCGGTCAGGTCCGAGGCCGCCTCGACCGCCCCTTCCGGACCGCCGAAGTAGAACGCCTGGTTGATCTTGGAGTCACCGTGACCCGGGATGTTGACCTTCGTGTCACGCGGGATCGACAGCATCCAGACCTGCTTGGTCTTCGGGTCGATGCGGGCGATGATCATCGTGTCGGTGCGGTACCGCTCCTCGCCCGCACGATGGTCACCGCCGAGGATGAGCACGTTGTAGGGCTCGGCCGCCTTGGCCTCGGCGAGCACAGCCTTGAGCTTCTCTTGACGCACGACCGTCTTCTGCATCGTGCGCTCGATGTGCTTGGCGTAGGCGTAGGTGCCGGCAGCGGCCAGCACGAGCAGGATGCCGATAGCCGAGACGATCGTGATCGCAAGCCGCTTCAGGCGCCGGTTGCGGCGCTCCTTCTCGATGCGCAGCCGCGCCGGTGCCGACTCGAGCGGGCCCTTCTTGCGCTTCTTGGCGTCCGAGACCTGGTAGCGCTCGTCATCAGGTCCGCGGCGAGCGGAGCCAGGCCCGAGCGGGGCCTTGCCCGCGGCCCGCGTGGGGACCTTGCGCTTGGCGGCCTTGGGACCGGACGCCGCGCCGGGACCGAACGGGTGCGCCGAGTTCTTCCTGGCGCCGCCGCCCCGCTTCCCGAAACCCGGAAGCCCGTGATTGTTGGATGAATGCTTACCCATGGCTGTCTACGCTCGACTCCCTATTCTACGACCGAAGCGGCTGAGCGTGCATCGAAACGCGCCTCGAGCGCGCTCACGATGGCCTCGGCCGCCTGTCCGTCGCCGTACACGTCCGGCCGCGATGTCGGCACCGTGATGCCCTCGACAGCCTCCACGATCGTCGCCTCATCGGTGCCTGCGAGGCGATTCCAGCCCAGCTCGACGGTCTCGATCCACTCGGTCTCATCGCGCAGGGTCACGCACGGCACCCCGAAGAAGTACGCCTCCTTCTGCATGCCGCCCGAGTCGGTGAGCAGCGCCGCGGCGTTCTTGAGCAGCGCGACCGAATCCGCATAGCTGACTGGCGGCACCACGCGCACGTTGGTCGCCGCAGCGAGCGCCGCATCGAGCCCGAAGGTCTCGATGTTCTTGCGGGTACGCGGGTGCAGCGCCCACACCACGGGCCTGCCGAGCCGCGAGAACGCACGGATCACCGACTCGAGTCGCGACCTCGAATCGCTCGTACCGGCCCGATGCACCGTGGCGAGGTAGTAGCCGCCGGCGTCAACACCGAAACGCGCCAGCGCCTCGGTCCCGTCGGAGTCTTCCGAGAAGAACCGCGCGGTGTCGAGCATGACGTCGCCCACGAGATGCACACCGTGCGAGATGCCTTCGGCCGCGAGGTTGCCGACCGCCGCACGGGTGGGACAGAACAGCACGTCTGAGAGGTGGTCGACCAGCACGCGGTTGACCTCCTCGGGCATGGTCCGGTTGAACGAGCGCAGGCCCGCCTCCACATGCGCGACGGGAACGAGCGCCTTGGCCGCGGCCAGACCGGCGGCCAACGTGGTGTTGGTGTCACCGTAGACGAGCACGACGTCAGGGCGCTGCTCGATGAACAGCTCCTCGAGCGCGCCGAGCATCTCGCCGGTCTGACGACCGTGAGAGCCCGAGCCGACAGCGAGGTTGAAGTCAGGCTTCGGTATACCGAGCTGCTCGAAGAAGACGTCGCTCATCTCGTAGTCGTAGTGCTGGCCCGAGTGGACCAGCACCTCTTCATGAGCGGCGCGAAGCGCTCGGCAGACCGGCGCTGCCTTTATGAACTGGGGGCGAGCCCCTACGACTGAGAGTACCTTCATCGATCCCCTACCCGAGGGCGCCCTTCACCACAGCGGCGACCTGTTCGACCTGCTCACGGGTGATACCCGGATACGCAGGGAGAGCAAAGGTCACGCCATCGCAGGACTCGGCGACCGGCAGCGACGGCTGCACGTAGCCCTCGCGCGCCGTGAACGCCTCCTGCTCGTGCAAGGCCAGCGGATAGTACAGCGCCGTGCCGATACCGGCCTCCTTGAGCGCGTCCATGATCTCGGCTGCGCGGGGAGACTTGACGATGTAGAGGTGGTAGACCGCGTCACCGTAGTCGCGGGCGACCGGGAGCTGCAGGTCGGGCGTGCCGGCGAGCAGCTCGTCGTAGATCGCGGCGGCATCGCGGCGCTGGGAGTTCCACTTGTCCAGGTGCGGCAGCTTCACGAGCAGGATCGCGGCCTGCAGCGCATCGAGGCGCGAGTTCACGCCGAGCGCGTCGTGGAAGTACTTCTTCGACGTGCCGTGCGCGGCCAGCTTGCGGCACGCGGCGGCGAGCTCGTCGTCGTCTGTGGTGATGCAGCCGCCGTCACCGGCGCAACCGAGGTTCTTGCTCGGGAAGAAGCTGAACGCCGCGGCGTGAGCCAGCGAACCGGCCTGCTTGCCCTTGTAGGTGGCGCCGATGGCCTGACAGGCGTCCTCGATGACGACAAGCCCGTGCTTCTCGGCGATGGCGTTGATCGCGTCCATGTCGGCGCACTGGCCGAAGATGTGGACCGGCATGATCGCCTTGGTGGCCGGCGTGATGGCCGCCTCGATCTTGCTCACGTCGATGTTGTAGGTGTCGGGCTCGATGTCGACGAAGACCGGGGTCGCGCCGACATGCGCGATCGACTCGGCGGTCGCGAAGAAGGTGAACGGGGTCGTGATGACCTCGTCGCCCTTGCGGATGCCGGCCGCGGCCAGGATCAGGAACAGCGCGTCGGTGCCGTTGCCGCAGGCGACGCAGTGCTTGGCGCCCACGTACTCGGCGATGGCGGCCTCGAGCTCCTTGACCTTCGGGCCGCCGATGAAGCCGGCGCCCTCCATCGTCTCGAACCAGGCGGCGTCGAGCTCGGTCTTGAGGTCACGGTACTGGGCTTTGAGGTCGAGCAGCGGGATACCCATGCGCGCGTCGTCGCTCCTCACGTTGGGGTCGGGGTGAACGTTCACGACAGTATCGCGCACTACGTGCACATCCGTCGCGGTCGGTGACTGAGCCGTTACCGGCTACTGGTTCTCGAGCAGCTCCTCGGCGGCGACCTCGCGGACCGGCTTGGCCGGCACTCCCATCACGATGGTCTTGGGCGCGACGTCGCGGGTGACGACCGAGCCGGTGGCCACGAACGCCTCGGCGCCGATCTCGATGCCGGGGAGGATGTGGCTGCCGCCGCCCACGCGGGCACCGCGGCGGACCGTGCAACCCGCGATCTCGGCGTGGCGCTTCTCGGTGCGGCCCATGTAGTTGTCGTTGGTGGTGACGACCATCGGCGCGATGAACACGTCGTCTTCGAGCGTGACGTACGCGGTGATGTAGGCGCCGGACTGGATCTTGGTGCGCGCGCCGATCGTGGTGTCGTTCTCCACGGTGACACCGCGTCCGACCACGGCGTTCGGGCCGATCTCGCAGCGCTCGCGGATGCCGGCGTTGTCGCCGACGATCACGCCGAGGCGAAGCGTCGTACCCGCCATGATGACCGTGTGGCTGCCGATGGCGCACCCCTCGCCCACCACGACGCCGGGCAGCTGACCGCCCTTGGCCGTCGAGCGCGGCGAGAGCTTCGGGCGCTTGCCCACGATCGCGAAGTCGGCGATGACCGTGCCGGCACCGATGGTGGCGTCAGCGCAGATGGTCACGTGGTTGCCGATGACGCAGCCGTCCTGGATGACGGCTCCCGGCTCGATGACCACGAAGCTGCCGAGCGTGACGTTCTCGCCGATCTCGGCACCCTGGCCGACGACCACGCCGTGACCGTGCACGAGCCCGGCTCCCGGGCGAACCTCGGGATGGGCGTGGAATCCGTGACGCGGCATCGCTAGACCTCCAAGACGGTGTCGACCGGCGCGCCGTTTGCGGCCATCGACTCGTCGACGGCTTCGAGCACCCGCACAACCGCGAGGCCCGCCCGGCCGTCGCTGCGCGGCACATCTCCGCTGCGGCAACAGTCGAGGAAGTGCTGCACCTCGATGCCGAGCGGCTCGGCCATCTTCAGGAACGGGACGGTGATGTCGCCGAAGCGCAGGGTGAGGTCCTCGCCCCAACCGAGCGCACCCTCGGGCGCACCGAGCCCCTTGTCGTAGATCCAGATCTTCTCGGTGGCTTCCATGTCGTCGAAGACGAGCATCTTCTTCGTGCCGACGACCGTGAGCTTGCGGGTCTTGTGCGGGTCGAGCCAGCTCACGTGGATGTTGGCCATCTTGCCGCTCGGGAAGTGCAGGTTCGCAAAGACCGTGTCGTGGACGCCCGGGGTGACGTAGGCCGCCCCGCTCGCCGAGACGCGGTCCGGGTTCTCGCCGAGAAGGTACAGCGCGATCGACACGTCGTGGGGCGCCAGGGACCAGAACGCGTTCTCCTCGGTGCGGACCTTGCCGAGGTTCAGGCGCTGCAGATACAGGTAGAGGACATCGCCGAGCTCACCGGAGGCGATGTAGTCACGGATCCAGTTGATCGCCGAGTGGTACACCATCAGGTGGCCGGTCATCAGCGTGACGCCCTGCTCATCGGCGAGCTTCACGAGCGCCTCGGCATCGGCCGAGGTGAGGGTGAGCGGCTTCTCGACGAAGCAGTGCTTGCCGGCCGCGAGCACCTTGCTCGCGATGGCGAAGTGGCTCGGTGCGCTCGTGGCGACCACGACCGCGTCGATGTCGGCACGGCCGAGCATCGCGTCGAGATCGGTCGTCGTCTCGACGTAGGGGTACAGCGCGGCAAGCTTGCCGAGGTTGCCCTCGTTCAGGTCACACGCGCAGACCAGCTCGGCGTCGCCGAGACGGTCGAGGTTGCGGACCAGGTTGGGGCCCCAGTAGCCGAAGCCGACGACGCCGACGCGCACCGGCGCGGCCACTAGAGGCGCACCACCTTGTCGTTGGCGAAGTCCTTCAGCGCGTCACGCGTGTCCAAGATCAGGTCCGCCGAGCGCACCACGAGGTCGTAGTCGACGTTCTTGTGGTTGGTGATGATGAGCACGACGTCGGCTTTGGCGCACGAATCCTCGCTCAAGTCGCAGCTCGGGATCGCAGTGCCGTTGACCACGAAATCCGGAACGTAGGGGTCGTGGTAGACCACGTTGGCCCCGGCATCGAGCATCAGCTCAGTGATCTTGATGGCCGGGCTCTCACGCATGTCGTCGATGTCGTTCTTGTACGCCACGCCGAGCACCATGACCTTGGAGCCGGCGAGCGCCTTGCGCCGCAGGTTGAGCGCGGACATGAGGCGCTGCACGACGTAGTACGGCATGTTCTCGTTGACCTTGCCGGCCAGCTCGATGAACTCGGTGTGGAAGTCGAACTCACGGGCCTTCCACGACAGGTAGAACGGATCGATCGGGATGCAGTGGCCGCCCAGGCCCGGGCCCGGGTAGAACGGCATGAAGCCGAACGGCTTGGTCTTGGCCGCGTCCACGACCTCCCAGATGTTGACGTCCATGCGCTCGCACAGCATGAGCAGCTCGTTGACGAGTGCGATGTTCACACAGCGGAAGATGTTCTCAAGCAGCTTGGTCATCTCGGCGGCGCGCGTGGAGCTCACCGGCACGATCTGCTCGAGGAAGTTCTCGTAGAAGGCCACCGCAAGCTCGGTGCAGCGCGGGGTCACGCCGCCGACGACCTTGGGGGTGTTCTTGGTCTGGTAGACCGGGTTGCCCGGATCGACGCGCTCCGGCGAGAACGCCAGGAAGATGTCGGTGCCCACGGTCAGGCCGCCGCGCTCCAGGATCGGGCGCACGATCTCCTCGGTGGTGCCGGGGTAGGTGGTCGACTCGAGGGTGACCAGCGTGTCGCGGGTGACGTGCGGCGCGATCGACTCGGTGGCCGCGACCATGTAGCTGACGTCGGGCTCCTTCATCTTGTCGAGCGGCGTCGGCACGCAGATCGCGATCGCGTCGCACTCGGCGGAGCGGGAGAAGTCGGTCGTGGCGACGATCAGGCCCTGCTCCACGAGCGGGGCGAGCTCCTCGGTCGGCACGTCCGGAATGTAGCTCGTACCGGCGTTGACGAGGGCCGCTTTCTCTTCGGAGACCTCAAGGCCTACGACCTTGTTGCCCTCCTTGGCCATCTCGACGGCCAGAGGAAGGCCGACGTATCCGAGTCCGACCACGCCGAACACGGCGCTGCCATCGCGAAGCTTGCTCTCGAGCGTCATCTATCTCCCGTTTCTGACGGTAGGAATGAGAAGACCAGGCAGTCCCCTCCCCGTTTGAAAAGCCGAACTATTGTAGCGCAAGCACGTGCGTGCTACTTGATGGCGAACATCAGCTCACCGGCACACGCGAGCTCCCCGTCGACCGTGGCCGAGGCGGTGCCGAAACCGATGGGCCCGCGAAGCTTGGTGATCTCGCACTCGAGCCGCAGCGTGTCGCCCGGGACCACCTGCCGCTTGAAGCGCACCTTGTCGATGCCTGCGAAGAACGCGAGCTTGCCGCGGTTGTCCTCGACCGACAGCAACGACACCGCACCGACTTGCGCGAGCGCCTCCACGATCAGGACGCCGGGCATCACCGCGTACTCGGGGAAGTGCCCCGGGACCCAGAACATCTCCTCGGTCACATCGAGATACCCCACCGCCGAGACACCCGGCTCGAGGCTCTCGACGCGGTCGACGAGCAGGAACGGGTCGCGGTGCGGGATGATCGCTTCGATCGCGCTACGGTCGAGCATGGATGTGTGCCCCTCTCGGTTCGGGTCTGGCGGTCAGCAGCCGGTGGCCGGCGCGTCGCCTGCCGTACCGGCTCGAGTGATGTCGGCGCCGAGGGCGGAGAGCTTGTCGCAGAAGCGCTCGTAGCCCCGGTCGATGTGGTAGACATCCGTGATCACGGTCTCGCCGTCGGCCACAAGGGCGGCGATCGCCAGTGCGGCGCCACCCCGAAGGTCGGTCGCGCGCACCGGCGCGCCCGAGAGTCCGGCCACACCCTTCACGAGCGCGTGGTGACCCTCGATGCGGATGTCGGCTCCCATCCGGGAGAGCTCGTCGGCGAACATGAACCGGTTCTCGAAGACGTTCTCGGTGATGATCGAGCCGCCATCGGCGATGGCCATGAGCGCCATGAACTGCGCCTGCATGTCGGTGGGGAAACCCGGGTGCGGGAGCGTCTGCACGTCGACGGGGCACACGGGGCGGGTCCGCTCGATGGTGGCGCCGTCGTCGAACACGCTGATGTCGCAGCCGGCGGCCCTGAGCTTGACCAGTGTCATCTCGAGGTGTGCCGGGTCGAAGCCGCGGACCGTCACCGGCCCGCCGGCGATTGCGCCCGCCACGAGGAACGTACCGGCCTCGATGCGGTCCCCCACGACCTTGTGGGTCACCGGGTGCAACGACTCGACACCTTCGACCTCGAGCGTGGCGGTACCGCCGCCCGAGATCCGAGCGCCCATGCCGTTGAGGAAGTCGACGAGGTCGACGATCTCGGGCTCGCGTGCCGCGTTCTCGATGACGGTGGTACCCTGCGCGACCACGGCGGCCATCAGCAGGTTCTCGGTGGCCCCGACGCTGGGGAACTCCAGGGTGACGTGCGCGGCCTTGAGCCCATCAGCGGGCGCCGCCGCGTGCAGGTAGCCGTGCTCGGAGGTGATTGTCACGCCGAGCTGCTTGAGCCCGGCGATATGCATGTCGATCTTGCGGCTGCCGATGTTGCAGCCCCCGGGCATGGCGACCTTCGCCTCGCCGCAGCGGGCGACCAGCGGCCCGAGCACGGTGATGGAAGCGCGCATGCGCGCGACGAGCTCGTAGGGGGTCTCTACGCTCTCGATGTGGGTCGCGTCGATGGTGAGCGAGTGATCCGAGCGCGTGACCCTGGCACCCAGGTGCTCGAGCACCTCGCTCATGACGTCGACGTCCGCGATGTCCGGGACGTTGGTGATGTGCGAGGCCCCCGGCGCCATCAGCGCTGCGGCCATGAGTTTGAGCGCCGAGTTCTTGGCCCCCTCGACGCGCACCTCTCCGGCGATGGGCGCGCCGCCCGTGACGATGATCGATTCCATGTGCGACAGCATAACGCAGGTGGCGCACGCCGCCCGAGGCCGTCACGCAGGCGTTGTCTGCACGGGTGCACCGCCGGTCCCACAACGCGAAGGGCCCGCCGTCGTGGCGGGCCCTTCGTCAAGAACGTGTGTCGACCGTCGTGCGCGCTTTACGCCCCGCGCTTCTCGGCGGTCTTGAGCTGCAGCTCGCACCAGTTGAGGTCGCGGATGCACTCCTGGCGCTCGTCGTCGGCGTCGGCCGGCAGCTCCTCGAGACGCTTGCCGATGAGCTCGATCGACTCCTTGGCGCGCGTCTTGTCGATCTGCGAGACCGAGACCGCGGCGTCGGCCAGAACGATGACCTTGTCCTCGTGCACCTGCAGGTAGCCGCCGGCGACCGAGAAGAACTCCCAGTCAGCCGCGCCGTCGCCGAACTGCAGCCGGACTTCGCCCGGTGCCAGCTCGCTGACGATCGGAGCGTGCAGCGGCAGGATGCCGATCTCGCCCGAGGGCGTCGTCGCGACCACCATGCGCACCTCGTTGGTGTAGAGGATGCGCTCGGGGGTGACGATCTCAGCCAGTAGGGTGCGTGCCATCCAAGGGCTCCTTTACGCCGTAGCCTTCATGGCCTCGGCTGCCTCGAGGACCTCCTCGATGCCGCCCTTGTAGCGGAACGCCTGCTCGGGCACGTCGTCGAGGTCGCCCTTCGCGATCATGTCGAAACCGCGGATGGTGTCGGCCAGCTTGACGTACTTGCCCTTCATGCCGGTGAACTGCTCGGCGACGTGGAACGGCTGCGAGAGGAACTGCTGCATCTTGCGTGCACGCGCGACGGTCAGCTTGTCCTCCTCGGAGAGCTCGTCCATACCGAGGATGGCGATGATGTCCTGCAGGTCCTTGTTGCGCTGGAGGATGCGCTGCACCTCACGCGCGACACGGTAGTGCTCCTCGCCGACCACCTCGGGGTCGAGCGCGCGCGACGTGGAGTCGAGCGGGTCGACCGCCGGGTAGATGCCCATCTCGGCGATACCACGCGACAGAACGGTGGTGGCGTCGAGGTGGGAGAACGCCGTCGCCGGCGCCGGGTCGGTCAGGTCGTCGGCGGGCACGTAGATGGCCTGGACCGACGTGATCGAGCCGTTCTTGGTCGAGGTGATGCGCTCCTGCAGGTCACCCATCTCGGTGGCCAGCGTGGGCTGGTAACCGGCGGCCGACGGCATACGGCCGAGAAGCGCCGACACCTCGGAGCCCGCCTGGGTGAAGCGGAAGATGTTGTCCACGAACAGGAGGACGTCCTGGCCCTGGTCACGGAAGTACTCGGCGGCGGTGAGGCCGGCCAGACCGACGCGCAGACGCGCACCCGGCGGCTCGTTCATCTGACCGTACACGAGCACGGTCTTCTCGATGACGCCCGACTCCTTCATCTCGACCCACAGGTCGGTACCCTCACGGGTACGCTCACCCACGCCGGTGAACACGGACGTACCACCGTGCTCCATGGCGAGGTTGTTGATGAGCTCCATGATGATGACGGTCTTGCCGACGCCCGCACCGCCGAACAGGCCGGTCTTACCACCCTTGATGTAGGGCTCGAGCAGGTCGACGACCTTGATACCGGTCTCGAAGATCTCGGTCTTGGGCTCGAGGTCCTCGTACTCCGGGGCGGAGCGGTGGATCGGGTAGGTCTGCTTGACGTCGACGGTCTCGCCGTCGATGCACTTGCCCACCACGCTCCAGATGTGGCCGAGGGTCTCGGGGCCGACCGGCATCTGCATGTAGCCGCCGGTGTCCACGATCTCCATGCCACGGGTGATGCCGTCGGTGGAGTCCATGGCGACAGCGCGGACGACGCCGCCCTCGAGGTGCTGAGCAACCTCGAGGACCAGGTCGATCTCGCCCTGCTCCGTGGTCCCCTTGACGGTCAAGGCGTTGTAGATCGCGGGCATCGCGTCAGCCGGGAACTCGGCGTCGATGACCGGACCCACGACGCGAATGATGCGTCCAACGTTCATAGCTGAATCCTTCTCTGTGGTAGCCATCTAACCCTGGTCCTCAAGTGCAGCCGCTCCACCGACGATCTCGGCGATCTCGGTGGTGATCGCCGCCTGGCGCGCACGGTTGTAGCTGCGCGTCAGGGTGGAGATCATCTCGGTCGCGTTGTCCGTCGCCGACTTCATCGCGGTACGGCGTGCGCCGTGCTCGGACGCGGCCGACTCCAGCATCGAGCGGTAGATCAGCGCCTCGACGTAGGTCGGGAGCAAGCTCTCGAGCACTGCTTCGCTGCTGGGCTCGAACAGGTACTCCAGATTGAGGCCCCGGGCCTCGACGTCAGCCTCGGCGGCCTCGAGCGTCTCGTGCTCGATCGGCAGCAGCTGGTGCGCCTCGGGCTTCTGCTCGGCCAGGCTCTTGAAGCGGTTGAACAGCACGTAGACCGCGTCGACCGTGCTGTCGCCGTACTCGTCCATGACGTGTGAGGCGACCTGGCGGGCGTCGGCGTAGGACGGCTTGTCCGAGATGCCGACGAGCGACATCGCAGCCTCGATCCCGCGGTAGCGGAAGTAGCCGACGGCCTTCTTGCCTGCCAGGATCAGCTCGACCTCGATGCCATCGGCCTCGAGCTCGGCGACCATACGCTCGGTCATGCGGATGATGTTGCTGTTGAACGCCCCGGCGAGGCCACGGTCGGACGTGATCGCGACCAGGCACACGCGCTTGCGCTCCTCGCGGACCGCAAGCAGCGGATGCTTGACCTCGCCCACGTTGGCGACCACGTTACCGAGAACCTCGGTGATGGCCATCGCGTAGGGCCGTGCGTTCTCGATGCGCTCCTGAGCGCGGCGGATCTTTGCGGTCGAGACCATCTCCATGGTGCGGGTGATCTGCCGCGTCGACTGGACGCTGGTGATGCGCTTCTTGATGTCTCGCAGCGTCGCCATAGATGCTTACCCCTCGCTCGAGACGAAGATGTTCTTGTACTCGTCAAGGGCGGCGACAAGCTTGGCCTCGGTCTCGTCCGAGATCTTCTGCTCGTCACGGATGGCGGCGACGACGTCACCGTGCGAACCGGCGACGTACTCCAGGAACCCGTCGCGGAACGCCTGCACGTCACCGGGCTCGAGGTCGTCGAGGTAGCCCTTGCCGCCGGCGAACAGCGCCATGACCTGGTTCTCGACGGCCATCGGGGTGCGAAGGCCCTGCTTGAGCAGCTCGATGAGGCGGACGCCTCGGTTGAGCTGGTTCTGCGTCGCCTTGTCCAGATCCGAGCCGAACTGCGCGAAGGCCTCGAGCGAACGGAACGCCGCGAGGTCCAGACGCAGAGTACCCGCAACCTGCTTCATGGCCTTGATCTGCGCGTTACCACCGACTCGCGACACCGAGATGCCGACGTTGATGGCGGGGCGCACGCCCTTGAAGAACAGGTCCGAGGTCAGGAAGATCTGGCCGTCGGTGATCGAGATGACGTTGGTCGGGATGTAGGCCGACACGTCGCCGGCCTGCGTCTCGATGATCGGCAGGGCCGTCATCGAACCGCTTCCGAGATCCTCGTTCATCTTGACCGCGCGCTCCAGCAGACGGGAGTGCAGGTAGAAGACGTCACCGGGGTAGGCCTCTCGTCCCGGAGGACGGCGCAGCGTCAGCGACATCTGGCGATAGGCGACGGCCTGCTTGGAGAGGTCGTCGTAGACGCACAGGGTCGCGTGACCCGGGTTGTCCTTGCCCGCGGGCTTTCCGTCGGCACCGTTGTACATGAAGTACTCGGCGATGGCGGCACCCGAGAACGGGGCGAGGTACTGCAGCGGAGCGGCGTCGGACGCGGTCGCCGAGACGACGACCGTGTAGTCCATCGCGCCGTACTGCTGAAGGGTCTCGACGACGCCTGCGACCGTGGAGGCCTTCTGGCCGATAGCCACGTACACGCAGATGACGCCCTTGCCCTTCTGGTTGATGATCGTGTCGATCGCGATGGCCGTCTTACCGGTCTGGCGGTCGCCGATGATCAGCTCGCGCTGACCACGGCCGATCGGGACCATCGCGTCGATGGCCATGATGCCGGTCTGAAGCGGCTCGTGAACGCCCTTGCGCTCGACGACGCCGATGGCCTTGTGCTCGACGTTGCGGTAGCCGTCGGCCACGATCGGACCCTTGCCGTCGAGCGGCTCGCCGAGCGGGCTGACGATGCGACCGAGGAAGCCCTTGCCAGAGGGCACTGACACGATGCGGCCGGTGGTCTTGACGGTGTCGTTCTCCTTGACCTTGGTGAACTCGCCAAGGAGAACCGCGCCGACCTCGCGCTCGTCGAGGTTGAGCGCCATGCCCATGACGACCTCGCCGGACGAGGTGACGAACTCAAGGAGCTCGCCTGCCATCGCCCCGCGCAAGCCGTCGACGCGGGCGATACCGTCGCCAACCTCGGCGACCGTGCCGACCTCGCGCGACTCGACGCTCGTTGAGATCGCGTCAAGCTGCGAGCGCAGGACCGCATCGATCGAACTGGCGGTGATCTCCGCCATCTACACATCACCTCCAGTGGGTGCGGTCGAAAGCGTGGCACGCGCGGCCTCGAGCTGCGACGCGATGGACGCGTCGAGCCTCTTGCCGTGCGTGCTGATGATGATGCCGCCGATGATCGACGGGTCGACCTTCTCGCGAAGGACCACCGTCTTGCCGAAGTCGGCGGCGAGCTTGGTGCGGATCGCCTCGCGGAGCTGATCGGTGAGCTCGATGACCGTGGTGACCTCTGCGGTCACCTGGTCGTTGCGCTGCTCGACCAGCACATCGTAGGCGTCTGCGACGCTCGGAAGGAGCATCGCTTCCCCGCGCTCGGCCATGACGCCGAGAGCGGAGGACAGCGCCGGGTCCATCGCCGAGAAGACCTCTCGTGCGATGTTGCCGCGCTGGAGTGCGGGAACCGCGTCGCCGAACAGTGCGTCGCGCAACGCCACGTGCCCGCGGATGGTTGCGACGGCCTCGCGAAGCTGACCGCCGACCGCGTCGACCGAGGATCCGGCCGATGCGGCCTCGAACAGCACCTCGGCGTAGGTCGCGACCATCTGCTTGGTGAGTGCGCGGCTAGTTGGCATTGAGGCTCCCCGCCTCGCTCACGTACTTCTCGATGACGGCGGCGTGCTCCTCGGCGGAAAGCTCCGAACCGATGATCTTGCCGGCCACCGCGACGGACAGCTGAGCGACAGAGGACTGCAGCTCGGCGATGGCGGCGTTCTTCTCGCCGGCGATCGCCTCGCGTGCCTTCTCCAACATTGCGTCGTACTCGGCCTGAGCCTTGGCCTGGGCCTCCATGCGGGTCGACTCGGCGGACTGCTTGGCCTGCGACAGGATGGTCGCGGCCTCCTTGCGTGCCTCCGCCATCGTCTCCTTGTACTCGGCCAGCAGGCGCTCGCCCTCGATCTTGGCCTCTTCGGCCTTCTCGAGGGACTCGCGGATCGTCTCGGCGCGCTTGTCCAGCATGTCCGAGATAGCCGGCCATGCGAACTTCGCGAGCACGAAGAAGACGATCGCGAACGAGATCAGGGACGGGATGAGCTCACCCATCTTGGGGATGAGCACAGCCGCGGCTCCGCCGCCCTCGGCGGCAGCCTCTCCACCCTCGGCAGTGGCTGCAGCCTCGCTGGCGAGGAGGAACAAGCTAGTCATGAATGCGTTCACGGTGCTCTACCTCCCGTGCGTGGTTGGGAGGCGAGTACTACAGCTTGCCCTGGACCAGGATGCCGAGAACGAAGCCGAGCAGCGCGAGCGCCTCGACGAACGCGGCCGACAGGATGAAGACGGTGAAGATGCGGCCGGCCATCTCAGGCTGGCGAGCGGTGGACTCGGTCGCCTTGGAGCCGACCCAGCCGATTGCGATGGCCGGTGCGGTGACAGCCAGTCCGTACAGAAGCCCGAAACCGATGAACTCCACGTTTCCTCCTTGTGTTGCGGCCCGAGGCTCCTGTGCCCCGGACTCCTCCAACTATTCCGACGTCGACGTCTTGCCGACGGTCGTACCGGTGTTAGTGCGCCTCAGCCGCCTGGCCGATGTAGACGGCGGTGAGCAGCGTGAACACGTAGGCCTGGACGAATGCCACCAGGATCTCGAGCAGGTACAGCGCGGTCATGAGTGTCAGCCAGCCGATCGACGGCAGAGCGCCGATGACCGTGCGAGCCGAGAACTCCTCGATCATGCCCTGCGCGAACAGCGAGGTCAGGATCGCGAAGATGCCAAGGATGATGTGGCCGGCGTACATGTTGGCGAACAGACGGACGGCCAGCGTGAAGATGCGCAGGAAGGCCGAGAAGACCTCGATGAACCACACGATGAGGTTGATCGGGAACGGCACGCCGTGCGGGGCGAAGCTCTTGATGTAGCCGAAGAAGCCCTGGTTCTTGAAGCCGACGGTGTTGAAGTAGATGAAGACCGTCGTCGAGAGGGCCACGGTGACGCCCATCGTTCCGGTACCGGGCTTGGAGCCCGGGAACAGGCCGACGATGTTGTTGATCAGTACGAAGAAGAAGATCGTGGCGAGGAAGGGGAAGTGCTTGCGGCTCCCGTGCTCGATCATCGAAGCGGCGATGTCGTCGCGGACGAACTGACCCAAGGCCTCCACCGCATTCGAGAGCTTGTGCTCCGGCACGAGCTTGAGGTTACGGACGCCCACCCACATCAGGACGCTCAGGATGATGATGCCGATCCCCATGAAGAAGATGTAGTTGGAGATGACGCCGCCACCGATGCCCGGAACAGGCTGGGAGCTGAGGAAATGCAGTAGGTGGTCAACCTCAGCAGGAAGCTCGTTCAGTACCTCCACGCGCTACTCCCTCGTCTCGTCATCGGCGAGAAAGACCCGCCGAAACAGCACGACCGACGCGATGCCCAGTGTGACGACGAACCCCGCCACGAGCGCTGCGCCGAAGTACACGAAGCCACTCTCCGCAAGTGCGCGGTAGCCGAACAGCAGGCCCAGTGCGAGCAGCATCCCGCCGAAGACGGCGCCCATCACCACATACAGGACTGCGTCGACCTTTCCGGCCGCCAGAAGTCGGGAAGACCACAGAATGGGAGCGATGAGCGCGACACCGACGAGCGTCCCGATGACGAGTGCCACAGCCGGATTCGCGAGCACATCTCGAAGTGCAGCCAAAGCTCCCTCTGACCCCTACCCTTACCCTCGCGTGCCACCGCACGCCGTACGTGCGGCATGCCCGTCCCTGACGAGCAGCGCAATACTAACCCATGCCCCCCTGCCCGACAACCGCCGTTCGCGGGATTGCGGCAGGGTTCTGGCACCCGGCGCAGACGACGGGCGTGAAGCCACGTGCCCAGGGGACGCCACACACCGGACGAGGGCGACTATTCGCCCTCGTCAGAGGCGTCGTCGTGATGGTGGGCCGCTTCGTACAGACCCAGCCAGTACGCCATGAACGCCGTTATCGCGAACAACGCGAGAAGTGCGGCCAGCTTCACCGCGCCGGGCGCGTAACGCACCGCGTAGCCACCCGCGGCCAGCGCGGCGGACCAGAAGTAGATGATGAGCACGGTCTGGCGCTGGTCGAATCCACGACCGAGAAGCCGGTGATGGATGTGACCCTTGTCGGCCTCCTGGATGGGCCGCTTGTGCCTCAGGCGCCGCACGATCGCCGACGCCGTGTCGAAGATCGGCACGCCGATGATGAGCAGTGGGACGGCCAACGCGATGGCGGCGGTCGTCTTCATCACGCCGAGCAGCGAGATGGTCGCGAGCGTGAAGCCAAGGAACATCGCGCCCGAGTCGCCCATGAAGATGGAGGCCGGGTTGAAGTTGTACCGCAGGAAGCCCAGACACGCTCCGATGACCGCGGCGGCCAGCGCGGCGGCGTCGAGCCGGTTGCCCTGCGCGGCGAGCACGAGCAGGCTCGTGGCGGCGATGGCGCTGACCCCCGCCGCCAGCCCGTCGAGGCCATCGATGAGGTTGATGACGTTGGCGAACCCGACGAGATACAGGATGGTCACCGGTACGGACAGCAACCCGAGCAGCACCAGACCACCGCCGAACGGATCGCCCACGAACTCGATCCGGAGCCCGGCAGCCACGACCACCGATGCGGCCACGATCTGGCCGAGCAGCTTCGCTCCGGGCTTGAGGTTGACGAGGTCGTCGATGAATCCGACGACGAACATGAGCACGAGACCCACGCCGACGAGGCGCAGGTCGGTACCGCCACTCGCCTCGGCGAATCCCCCGCCCCAGCCGAAGTAGCGCTCACCGATGACCTGGAAGGCGACGGCGAACATCACGCCCGCGAAGATGGCGACACCGCCGAGGCGCGAGATGGGCTCGGAGTGCACCTTGCGGCCACCCGGGCGGTCGACGAGCCCGTACTTGAGCGAGATGCGGCGGACCAGCGGCGTCACGAGCAGCGTCACGACGGCGGCGACCACGATGAGTGCGGCATAGTGCCTCAGTGTCACCGGGAGTCCGCCTCCGACGGCACAAGCCGGCGCGGGACCACGCCCGCCTCGGCCAGCAGCTCCTCGGACAACGGGTCGGGATAGGGGTCCCGGAACACGATGTCGACCACGCCGGCGTTGAGCAGGATCTTCGCGCACAGCACGCACGGCTGGTGCGTGCAGTAGGCGATCGCACCGTCCATGGCGATGCCGTGCTTGGCCGCCTGGATCACGGCGTTCTGCTCGGCATGGATGCCGCGACACAGCTCGTGGTGGCTACCGCTCGGGATGTTGCGCTGCTCGCGCAGGCACCCGACCTCCTCGCAGTGCGCGAGACCCTTGGGGACACCGTTGTAGCCGGTCGCCAGGATGCGCTTGTCCTTGACCAGGACGGCGCCCGTCGCGCGCCTGAGGCAGGTCGACCGACCCGAGACCTGCTCGGCGATCGACATGAAGTACTCGTCCCACGAGGGGCGTGGCATCGCTGGCTCGCTCTACTTGGTGCCGAAGAGGCGGTCGCCCGCGTCGCCGAGGCCCGGCACGATGTAGCCGTGATCGTTGAGGTGACTGTCGACCGCGGCGACGTAGATCTTCACGTCGTCGCAGGAGTTGCAGACCTCTTCGATGCCTTCCGGTGCGGCGATCAGGCACAGCAGGTTGATGTCGCGCGCGCCCTTCTCCCGCAGGAATTGCACGGCGGCAGCCGCTGAGCCACCCGTGGCGAGCATCGGGTCGACGATGAGGATGTCGCGCTCGCCGATGTCCTCGGGCAGCTTGCAGTAGTACTCGACGGGCTGCAGTGTCTCGGGGTCGCGGTACAGGCCCACGTGGCCGACCTTGGCGGCAGGCATGAGCTCGAGGATGGCATCGACCATGCCCAGGCCCGCGCGCAGGATCGGGATGACCGCGACCTTCTTGCCCGCCAGCACGTAGCTGGTGGTCTCGGTGATCGGGGTCTTCACGGTCGTCTCGGCGAGCTGGAAGTCGCGCGTGGCCTCGAACGCGATGAGCAGCGCCAGCTCCTTGACGAGCTCTCGGAACTCCTTGGCGCCCGTCTCCACGTCACGCAGGATGGTGAGCTTGTGCTGGATCAGCGGATGATCCATCACGTGCACCTGCGGGTACTTGCTCGCGTCGAAGCCCATGTGATGCGCCTCCCGGATTCTCGTCGTCTACAGCTCGGGGTACAGCGGGTGCTTGGCCAGCAGCGTCTCGACCTCGGTCTTGATGTCGGCGAGCGCCGCCGCGTCCTCACGCTTGAACAGCGCGTCGGCGATCAGGCAGCCCACGTTGTGCGCCTCGCCCTCGGTGAAGCCGCGGGTGGTCATCGCCGGCGAGCCCACGCGGATGCCGCTCGTGACGAACGGGCTCTCCGGGTCGTTGGGGATCGCGTTCTTGTTGACGGTGATGCCGATCTCGTCGAGGAGCTTCTCGGCGTCCTTGCCGGTGATGCCGGCCGGGCGCAGGTCCACGAGGCACAGGTGGTTGTCGGTGCCGCCCGAGATCAGGCGCAGGCCGCACTCGACCATCGCCTCGCCCATCGCCCGGGCGTTGATGACGACTTGGTCGATGTAGGACTTGAACTCCGGCTGCATGGCCTCCTTGAAGGCTACGGCCTTGCCGGCGATGTCGTGCTCGAGCGGACCACCCTGCAGACCCGGGAAGACCGCCTTGTCGAGCGCGGCCGCCCACTCCTCTTTGCACAGCACGAAGCCGGAGCGCGGACCGCGCAGCGTCTTGTGCGAGGTCGAGGTGACGAAGTCGGCGAAGGGCACCGGAGACGGATGCGCGCCGGTGGCCACGAGGCCGGCGATATGGGCCATGTCGACCATGAAGATCGCGCCGACCTGCTTGGCGATGGCGCCGAAACGCTCGAAGTCGATCACGCGCGGATACGCCGAGGCGCCCGCGATGATCATCTTGGGCTTGTGCTCGACCGCCAGGCGCTCGACCTCGTCGTAATCGATCGTCTCGGTCTCGGGGTCGAGGCCGTAGGGCACGACATCGAACCACTTGCCGCTGAAGTTGACCGGCGAGCCGTGGGTCAGGTGCCCGCCGTGGGCCAGGTTCATGCCCAGCACGGTGTCGCCCGGGCTGAGCGCGGCGAAGTAGACGGCCATGTTGGCCTGGGCGCCGGCGTGCGGTTGCACGTTGGCGTGATCTGAGCCGAACAGCTCACAGGCGCGATCGCGCGCGAGGTTCTCGACCACGTCGACACACTCGCACCCACCGTAGTAGCGCTTACCGGGGACGCCCTCGGCGTACTTGTTGGTCAGCACGCTGCCGACCGCCTCCATGACCGCGAGCGACGTGAAGTTCTCGGACGCGATCAGCTCGATGCTGTTGCGCTGACGGTCGAGCTCGCAACCCATCGCGGCTGCCAGTTCGGGATCCTGCTGCGGAATGAACCTCAGTGCCATGTGCTCGCCTTCTTCTAGTGGGTGCGACGCGCTCACGCCGCCCGCCCGGTTCCTAGCCGTTCCGATGGGCCGAGGGACTACTCCAGGCCCGAGATCTTGTCCACGCGCAGGGAGTGCCTGCCGCCTTCGAACTGGGTCTCGACGAACGCGTCGATGATGTCGGTGTTGACTTCAAGCGGCACGAAGCGGCCCGACACGGTCACCATGTTCGCGTCGTTGTGCTGACGCGCGAGGCGCGCGAACTCGGGGTCGGTCACGTTCGCGGCACGGATGCCGTCGACCTTGTTGGCCGCGATCGCCATGCCGATGCCGGTGCCGCACACCAGTACGCCGAAGTCCGCCTCGCCGTCGACCACGCGCTTCGCGGCGGCCTCGGCGAAGTCGGGATAGTCGACGGAGTCGTCGCCGTTGCCGGTCCCCACGTCGATCAGCTCATGGCCGCGTTCGGCCAGGTGGGCCCGGATGCGCTCCTTCTGCTCGAACCCGGCGTGGTCGGAACCGATGGCGATACGCATGTGCTCGTGCCCCTCGATGATCAACGTGAAGCCTGCGGCGAAGGTGCCGCGGCGGGCGGACGAAGTGGTGGTGATTGTACCGCAACGCGCCCGGGGCCGAAGCCACCGGGCGCGCCTGATTCCACTGACTGCGGTCGTCTGCCCGAAGCGCTCAGTTCGTCACGCTCTCGCCGTGGGCGACCGCAAGGACCTTGTCGCTCGGGATGGCACCCTCGCGCACCACGACGGGCTCGTCACCGGTGCACAGCACCACGGTCGAGGCCATCTGATGCTCGGTCTCGCCGGCATCGAGCGCCAGGTCGGCGTGCGCGATGATCCGCGGCTCGATGTCGTCGAAGCTGCCGGGTGCAGGGTTGCCGTGCGTGTTGGCCGACGTGGCGAAGATGGGGCCGCCGGCCGCCTGGATGAGCTCCATGACCACCAGATGATCCGGGCTGCGAAGGCCGATCGTCCCGTCGGGAGCGCGGAAGTCCTTCGGCACCGCCTCAGAAGCCTTGACGACCAGCGTGATCGCGCCGGGCCAGAACTCGTGGGCGAGACGGTGGGCGTACTCGGGGACTTCGATGCCGTAGGTGTCGAGCGCGTCCTCGGTCTCGACGAGCAGCGGGATCGGAAGGCCGGCGGGGCGGACCTTGACCTCGAACAGCTCGTGGGGGCCGAAGCAGGAGTCGGCGAGTGCACCGAGGCCGTAGACGGTCTCGGTCGGGAAGACCAGGACCCCGCCGTCACGCAACACCGTGGCGGCGAGATTCATTACTTCGTCGTTGGGGTTCTCCGGATCGATGTGGTAGGTCTTGCTCATCGAATGCCTCCCTCGTTCGTCTCGCCTTGTCGGACGTCACAGGGTCGATCTGGGGAGGCGAGCGGTCACGAACCTGTCGCGACCGGTGAGGTCCCCGTTGACCCTGACCTGTTCATACCACTCTTGCGCCTCTTGCGCCGCCGCTTTGACCCGACTTTCGTCGAGTTCCACCACGAGCAGCCCCCCGGGGGCGAGCCACGAGCGTGCCTCGGCAAGCAGCCTGCGAAACACGTCGAGACCGTCGGCTCCCCCGTCGAGCGCGAGGTGCGGCTCGAAGCCGGCGACCTCGGCGGGAAGGTCGGGCAGGTCCGCCGAGGGGATGTAGGGCGGATTGGAGATCACGACGTCGAAGCGCCCGCGCAGCTCGCCGGGCAGCGGCGCGAGCAAGTCCCCCTCGAGCACGCGTACGCGCTCGGCGAGCCCCAGCCGCTCGGCGTTGCCCGCCGCGGTCTCGACACACACCGCAGAGATGTCGGTCGCGAAGACCTCGGCGCCTTCGTGCTCCTGGGCCAGCGCCAGCGCGATGCAGCCCGAGCCGGTGCACACATCCGCGATAAGCGGCGCGGGCACGTCGACTACCGCGTCGAGGGCGGCTTGCGTGACGACCTCGGTCTCGGGCCGCGGGATCAGCACCCCGAGGCGCACCTTGACCACGAGGTGCCTGAAGGCGACCTCCCCCGTCACGTACTGGAGCGGTTCGCCGGCTGCGCGGCGCTTCACACCCTCGCGCAACATCGCGCGCTCCTCGGGCGACAGCGGCCGGTCGTGATAGGCGTACAGCTCGACGCGGGACAGCCCGGTAGCCGCGGACAGCAGCCACTCCGCGCTTCTCCGCGGATGCTCGTCTCCCCGCTCGCCGAGAAACCCGCGCGTCCAGTCGAGCGCCGCGCGGACCGTCCAGACCTGCTCGGCCACCGCAGCCGTCGCTTCCTAGCCTGCCGCGAAGGCGGCGAGGCGCTCGGCGCGGTCGGCTGCGGCAAGGCCCTCGATGAGCTCGTCGATCTCGCCGGCCATGACCGCCGGGATGTTGTGGACCGTGAGCCCGATGCGGTGGTCGGTGATGCGGTCCTGGGGGTAGTTGTAGGTGCGGATCTTCTCGGAGCGATCGCCCGAGCCGATCTGGCTGCGCCGCTGGGCGCCGAGCTCGGCCTGCTGCTTCTCGAGCTCCTGCTCGTAGAGGCGCGCGCGCAACACGCGCAGCGCGGCCTCACGGTTCTGGAGCTGGGACTTCTGGTTCTGCGACTGCACGACCAGACCGGTCGGCAGGTGGGTGATGCGCACCGCCGAGTCGGTGGTGTTGACCGACTGGCCGCCGGGGCCGCTCGCGCGGTAGACGTCGATGCGCAGGTCGCCCGTGTTGATCTCGACCTCGACGTCCTCGACCTCGGGAAGCACCGCGACCGTCGCGGTCGACGTGTGGATGCGCCCCTGCGACTCGGTCACGGGCACGCGCTGCACGCGGTGCACGCCCGACTCGAACTTCATCTTCGAGTAGACCTTGTCGCCGCTGATGCGGAACGAGACCTCCTTGAAGCCGCCGGTGTCGGACTCGCTCGCGTCGATCTCCTCGGCCTTCCAGCCCATGCGCTCCGCGTAGCGCGTGTACATGCGGTACAGGTCGCCGGCGAAGATCGAGGCCTCGTCTCCCCCTGCGCCGCCGCGGATCTCGATGATGATGTCCTTGTCGTCGTTGGGGTCGCCCGGGAGCATCATGACCTTGAGCTCGTCTTCGAGCGGCGGCAGGGCGGCCTCGAGCTCCTTAGCCTCCTCAGAGGCGAGCTCCTTCATCTCCGGATCGCTCTCGGTGCGCAATACCTCCTTGGCCCCGTCGAGCTGGGTGGCCAGCGACACGTACTCGCGGGCCTTCTCGGCGAGCGGGGTCTGGGAGCGGTGCTCCTTGGCGAGGCGCGCGTACTCCTTCTGGTCGCTGAGCACGGCGGGGTCGCCGAGACGAGCGGTCAGTTCGTCGTAAGCGTCGACGATTCTCTGTAGCTTCTCGCGCATGGGGTGTTTCTTCCCTTAGGTATCGATCGGGTCGTCTCAGGCGGGCAATCGTAGCACTTGGGGCGGCTCAGACCGCGGCGTCGGCGGGCTGCTCGGCGGCCGGGTCCTTCGCGGGCTCCTCCGGGGCACCGGGCTCCGCGGAGGTCGCGTCAGACCCCTCAGGCGCGTCCGTCGCCTCGGTCTCCTCGGCGGCCGCCCCGGCATCCGGGTCCTCGCCGCGAGCGATGGCCTCTTCGCGCTCTTCGCGCTCGATCACGAGCTTCATCGAGGCCACGGCGACCTCGACCATCTCGTCCTCGGGCTCGCGCGTGGTCATGCGCTGGAGCTGAAGTCCGGGCCACAGCAGCGCCTTGACCACCGGGTTGTCCGAGTGGTTGCCCGCCCACTTCACGGTGATCTCGTAGGCGAGTCCCGCCACGAGCGGCAGCAAGATGATGCGCGACAGGATGGCGATGGCGAGCACGCCGATCCGGTTGTCGAAACCCAGTCCCGCCGCGATCGCGCGCACGGGCACGAACGAGAAGACGAAGATGGCGACGATCATCACCATGAGCAGGAACGACGTCCCGCAGCGCATGTGCTGCGTCGAGTAGCGCTGGATGACGTCGGAGTCGAGCGGCAGGCCGTGCTCGTAGGCGTGGATGGTCTTGTGCTCGGCGCCGTGGTAGGCGAACACGCGCTGGATGTCGGGGATGCGGCTGATCGCCCAGATGTATATGAAGAACGCCGCGACGCGCAGGATGCCGTCGACGACGTTCCACTGGAAGGGCTTCTCGGCGGCCGAACCCACCATCCAGTTGGTGAGCAGCGCGGGTGCGACGATGAACAGCCCCACCGCGAGCGCCAGTCCCAACCCCATGGACAGCGCGATCTCCTTGCCGGAGAGCTGCTCGTCCTCGGTCTCGCCGGCCATCGACGCCGAGATCTCGAAGGCCTTCATGGCCAGTGCGAGCGTCTCGACGAGCGCGACGACGCCGCGGATCACCGGCTTCTTCATCCAGCCGTGTTTCGCAGCCGCCGAGGTCAGGTCGTGGGTCTCGGTGTGGATCGAGCCGTCCGGGGTGCGGACCGCGACCGCCCAGTTGAACTTGCCGCGCATCATCACGCCCTCGAGCACGGCCTGACCACCGATGTGCGTATGCGTGATGGGGCCGTCGAGTCGCTCGACGGCGGCAGTGGTATCGCTCACGTGGTTACTCCCGCTTCGGGGCTTTGGGGTACGGATCGCCGCAGGTCATCTTGCCCTCGGGGCACGGTCCGCGACGGCATCCGGCGCCCGCGTCCATGAAGACGTAGGGCGCGGTGGGCTCGACGAGCTCGAGCATCGCAAGGGCCAGGTCGCGGATCTCCCACTGGGCCCGCTTGCAGCAGCGGACCTCGAGGAAGTGCAGCAGCTCGCGAACGTTCATGGTGACCACGATCTTGGTCTCCATCGCGTTGGGGAGCAGATAGCGCGCATCCTCGGCCTCGACGCCCGCATCCATCAGGGCGCGGTACTCGAGAAACGCCGAGCCGCACGCCGCGAGGTAGCGCTCGCGCGCAGCAGGGTCCGCGTCGATGGCCGGCGGTACGATGAAGCTCGGCTCGTCGGTGTAGCTCACGTAGCGCTGCGACTGCTGGTTGTAGCTCGCGAGACGGTGCCGCACCAGCTGGTGGGTCAGCGCACGAGACACGCCGTCGATGGCGAAGGTGTAGCTCGCGTGCTCAAGAGCCGAGAAGTGCCCGCTCGTCATGATGACCCGGAGCACCTTCATGACCGCCTCGTCGCTCATGTGCTCCATGAGCTCGGCCGCGCCCACCGGGGCGTAGCACAGGCGTGCGGCGACAGCCATCGCGCGCTCGGGTTCGGGGGTGTGGTACAGGAGGCGGACGTCCACGAGATCACCTTCGTGACAAGAAGAGGGCGGTCGAGATCGCGCTGCGAGGTCGGCGCGTACGCGTGGGTCATTCTATCACCGAGAAACCCGGCTCCACGGCTTGCACAGAACTCGCAGGAGCGACCGTTGCGTTGGCTGGGCGACAGCACGGTGGTGCTCACGCACGAAGGGCGACCCCTCGGCGGGGCCGCCCTTCGATCCATTGCGGTGTGGTGCGAACTACTCCGCGGTCTCCTCGGCGGCCGGCTCAGCGGCCTCCTCGACCTCGACGGCGGCGGGCTCAGCCTCGACGACCTCAGCCTTGGCCTCGTCCTTGGCGGCCTTGACCTCGTACTGAGCAGCCTTCGCGGCCTTCTCGGCGGCCTTGGCCTCGCGCTCGGCCTTCGCCGCGAGCGCAGCCTCCTCGGCGGCCTTGCGACGGGCCTCCTTCTCGGCGGCCTCCTTCTCGAGCACAGCCGACGCGGCCGAGCCGAACTTGTCGCTGAAGCGCTGGACACGTCCACCGGTGTCGACGAACTTCTGCTGACCGGTGAAGAACGGGTGGCACTGGTCGCACAGTTCGAGGTGGAGCTCACCGCCCGCGGTGGAGTGCGTGGTGAACTTGTTCCCGCACGAGCAGACGATCGTCGTCTCGAGGTAATCGGGATGGATTCCCTGCTTCACGATCTAACACCTCCGATGACGCCTTGGTTTCCGACCAAGGCTTGAGGACAGCGCGCACGATAGTAACACAGCGCCCGTGCGCGTGCTACGACAGGCTCTCCCGGATCACCAGGAAGCCGCGCTCCACGATGCGGGGCCGCACGTCGATGTCGCGCCCGGACG
>Ga0209172_10001582_pt1 | contig 46814 bp, 55 predicted proteins | sample LarsenN4metaG_FD_184113 | JGI IMG/M metagenome (GOLD analysis project Ga0209172, IMG submission 184113) | Hot spring sediment bacterial and archeal communities from British Columbia, Canada, to study Microbial Dark Matter (Phase II) - Larsen... ... | reverse complement strand
CCGTGATGATGTGGATCTCTACTTGGGATCTTCCGATGGCGTGGAGCATGGCGCGACGGAAGTGGATGTCGCTGTCGGCGGCCTTGGCTTCAATGCCTTGGGGAATGCCGAACCGCTCCTTGACGCGCTTCACCTGGCGTTTCAGGATGACCTCAGTTTCGGTTACCAGAAATCCGATGATAAAGTGACTACTGCTCCGCTCTGAAAACCCAAGGTCACCCGACTCGTCCAGGTACAGGATCATCGTCTTTGTACAGCGATCTGTTGAACCATTCTTCGGAACCTCGTCCAAGGCTGATGCGATGAAAACAGCAGGGCCACGGGCGGATGGCGACCAGCTTTACCTGGGCCCCGCGGGTCGGTGGATAGCCTCATTCCGCGAGCGCACCCTGACATCCGGTGCTCTCATAAAAAAAACGTGCCCGCAAAGGTGCCCGCGACCGACCAGAGCCAACCCAAAACCAGCCCCGTCACCCAGTCGGTCAAAAAATGCACCCGCAAAGGAACGCAAATAATGGCTACCCTTTGCCGTGGGCGCGGAGGGATTCGAGGAGGACGCGATGGGCCTGCTCCGTCTCCGCGACCGATGGCTTCAGGGCCTCGGCCAGGTGGGGGAGATCTTTCAGGTTGAGGACCAGGTCTACACTTCTGGTGAAGGCCGCGGCGGAATCGTGGGAGCCGGCGCTCGGGCTGACGAGGACCACGTGCATGCCGCGGCGCGCCCCCATAGGCATCTCGGCCACGTGATCCAGGACGGGATTGCCCTCGCCCGCCGCGGTGCCGAAACCCTCCCGGATGACCGCCAGGGCATAGGCCATGAAGCGCAACCGCTGGATGGCATCGGCCGCGCTCGTGGCAACCTGGGCCGCGTAGCCCTCGGCCTTGAGGGCTGCGACCACCTGGTCCCGCTCCACTGGCGCACTCATGCACACCAGGGCCAGCGGTTTCCGCTGTTCGCTGTAGGTGGCAGGACCCATTGGCTGCGCCGGTGGCGGCGTCGGCACCGCTGCCTTCGCCGCGTCGGGGGCGGGGGGCGATCCGCTCAGGTTAATGACGATCTTGCCCTTGCACTGGGGGCAGGCGGCGCTCAGCACCTTCCCCTTGGGCAGCCGATCGTCCGGGATGGCGAGGGTGGCCTTGCAGGAGGGACAGGTGATGGTCATGGCGGCGGGCTCATCGCTTGGGCGGAGGAGCCGGCCGCGGCGGCCGCCCGGGCTGCGCCACCTGCTTCTTGTAGTCCGCGTCCAGCGCGAGTCCCTCGATGTCGCTGGTCTTTTCGCCCTTGGTGGCCTTCACCTGGTCCAGGCCCCGGGCCAGCACCGTCCGTCTGGAGGCATATGACAGCGCCGTCTCCTCCGTGATGAGGCCCTGTTGGAACAAGCGAAGGATGTGGGTGTCGAAGGTCTGCATTCCCAGGGCCTGGCTGTCCTGGATGATGTCATAGAACGTCTTGCCTTCCGCCTCGCCGTTCAGGATGACCTCCTCGATCCGGAGGTTCATCCCCATGATCTCCAGGGCGGCCACCCGGCCGCCGCTCACCTTGGGCAGCAGCCGCTGACAGACCACCCAGCGCAGGGTGTCCGCCAGGCGTCGTCGGATCTGCCGCTCCTCGTCTTTGTCGAACATGCCCAGCATGCGGTTGACCGTCTGCCCGGCATCCACGGTATGCAGGCTGCTCAGGACCAGGTGGCCGGTCTCGGCCGCGCTGAGGCCGATCTCCAGGGTCTCGCGGTCCCGCATCTCGCCCACCAGGATCACCTTGGGTGCCTGACGCAGGGCGGCGCGCAGGCCGCTGGCGTAGGTGTCGAAGTCCGTCCCCAGCTCCCGCTGGTTGAAGGTCGCCTTCTTCTGAGGGTGGACGAACTCCACGGGGTCTTCCAGTGTCACCACGTGGACGGCCTTTTCGTCGTTGATGACGTTCAGCATGGCCGCCAGCGTCGTGGACTTGCCGCTCCCCGTGGCCCCCGTGACCAGGATGAGGCCGTTGCGCTCCTGGGCCATCTTGTGCAGGATGGCCGGCAGGCCCATCGTCTCCACGGTCGGGATCTCGCCGGCCAGCCGGCGCAGGACGATGGAATAGCAGCCCCGCTGTTGGAAGATGTTGACGCGGAAGCGGGCCATGGACCCCAGCGCGTAGGGCAGGTCGCACGAGCCGGTGCGGACCAGCGTCTCGGTCAGGCGGCGGTCGGAGCCGATCAGCGCCAGGGCAATGGCCTCGGTCTGGAACGGGGTCAGGCGCGGGAGGGGCGGATCGGTCACTGCGGGAACCAGCTCACCGTGCAGCTCCACCTGGGGCGGGCGCCCCGCAGTGAAGTTCAGGTCCGAGACGGACCCGTGGCCCTCCAGCATGCGGCTCAGGATCCGATCCAGCTCGTGGCGCTGCATGGTTTCTCCTCCGCCTGGCGTTCGATCGAATGACCGATGACCAATTTTCCAATGACCAATGGCGGTGGACGGAATCCAGCCGAGTCGAATCGCCTGATCCCCTCGGCTGGGTCCCGGCGCGCCGCTGAGGAACGATCTTCGCTTGCGGGCCGCAATTGGTCATGGATCATTGGTAAAATTGGTCATTCCCGCGATTATTCGCGAGCGGGTTCGCGAATAATGCGGGCTAGAGGCCCAGCTCTTCCGGCGCCTTGGGCAGGAACTGCAGGAACCGGGACTTGTCCACCGACTTGTCGTAGGCCTCCTCGGGGGCAATCATCTTCTTCTTCAGGAACTCCATGATGGAGTCCTCCAGGGTGACCATGCCGTACTTCTTCCCGGTCTGGATGACGCCCGGAATCTGATAGGTCTTTCCCTCGCGGATCAGGTTGGAGACGGCCGGCGTCACGATGAGGATCTCCAGGCAGGCCACGCGGCCCTTCACGTCGATCCGCTTGAACAAGGTCTGGGCCACCACCGCCTTCAGGGTGTCCGCCAGCGTGGCGCGGATCTGGGCCTGCTGCTCCGCCGGGAAGATGTCGATCATCCGGTCCACCGTCTTGGCGGCATTCTGGGTGTGGAGCGTCGCCAGCACCAGGTGCCCGGTGGAGGCCGCCTCGATCGCCAGGAAGATCGTCTCCAGGTCCCGCATCTCGCCCACCAGGATGATGTTGGGATCCTCGCGCAGGGCGCCCCGCAGGGCAGAGGCGAAGGACCGGGTGTCTCGCCCGACCTCGCGGTGGCTGATGACGCAGTTCTGGCTCTGGTGGATGAACTCCACCGGGTCCTCGATGGTGATGATGTTGTCCCGGCGCTGCTTGTTGGCGTGATCTACAATGGCCGCCAGGGTCGTGGACTTCCCGCTGCCGGTGGGTCCCGTCACCAGGACCAGCCCCTTCTTCAGCATGGCCATCTTGGCCACGGTGTTGGGGAGGCCCAGCTCCTCCACGGTCATGATCTTGTTGGGGATCTGGCGGAAGACGGCGGCGATGCCGTTGCGCTGCAGGAAGAAGTTGGCGCGGTAGCGGGCCAGGCCGGGGATCTCGTAGCCGAAGTCGATGTCCCCCGTCTCCTCGAAGAGCTTGGCCTTGTCCTCGGGGCAGACCTCGAAGAGCATGGCCTTGAGCTCCTGGTGGTCCAGGACCTTGTACTTGACCCGCTCCATGTCGCCCCGGATGCGCAGGATGGGCGGGTTCCCCGAGATCAGGTGCAGGTCCGAGGCCCCGGTGTCATACATCAACTTGAAGAAAGCATCAATCTTGGCCATCGACTATGTCCTCTCCGGAACGGGGATCCCTCAGGCGGCCTGTGGCAGGACGCGCGAGATGAACCGCTTGTGCAGGAAGTGCAGGCGGCCTCCGCCCTTCAGGGCCAGGAAGGCCGGCTGGGTGTTCAGGAAGTCCGAGAGCCGGCGCCGGCCGGCCGGCCCCTCGATCCGCACCGTGCCGCTCAACTGCTCCCCGTTGACGAGCTGGACACGGATCGGCTCGATGCTCACGCCCACCAGGCCTTCCGCGGCCTCGGGGATCCACTCCTCCTCCTCCGAGACCTCCACCCGGATCACCTGGATCTTGTTGACGAAGACCAGGGGCGTTTCACCGGGGAGGGTGATGGTGAGGAACAGGTCGGGGTCGTTCAGCCGGTCCTGCACCGTCTCGGGGCCGGCGTGGGTCTCGACGTTCCGCCGCAGGGAGAGTTGCCCGTGGAGCGTAGCGCCATCCACGGTCCACAGGGTCAAGGGCACGGGTCGGACCGGGATGGCCAGCTCCCCCTGCGTCTCCGGCTCGCCTTCGGCCGGCTCGGGTTCCGGAGAGACGGCCTCCTCCGCCGCCCCCTCGAGCGTCCGGGAAGCCGCCAGGGCCAGCGCCGCCTCGACGGTCCGGAGGACCATGGCGGGCTCTGCCGGCTTCCGCAGGGCCAGCTCCGCTCCGGCGTCGAAGGCCCTGACGTTCAACTTGGTGTCGGTCATGGCGGTCAGGATGATGATCGGGATGCTGCGCAGCACAGGGTCGGCTTTCAGGTGGCGGCACACCTCGAATCCGTCCATGCCGGGCATCATGATGTCCAGGAGGACGAGGGCCGGGCGTTCCCGTGCCGCGATCGCCAGGGCCGAGGGGCCATCCAGCGCCGTCAAAACCTTGTACCCGTGGAAGCGCAGGATGTCGCCGTTGAGCTGCAGGATGAGGGGATCGTCATCCACGCACAGGATCTTGACCTCCGGCGGGCTGGGCAGGCCCAGGGCCTCGGCGCTCTCCAGGACGAGGCCGCTCTCCACCGGGAATCCGCACATCACGCAGCGGCGGGCGGTCCGGTTGTCCTCGATGAACTCGAAGGTTGGCTGGACGAGCTGGCATTTTGGACAGTACTCGGACAGTGGCTGGCCTGCCATGCTGCCTCCTGCGAGGTGAAGCAGCGAGGTCCGATTGGCTGGGAGTTGATCCGGGCTGAATCGAAAGGCGCCGCGGACCATAGCAAACGGTGGCGGCATTGTCCAGAGGGAAAGGCCGGGTGGGCCTCGGAGCACGAGGCTTCCTACGCTATGGCAACCTGGTAACCCCGCCGGAGGCGGGGCGATCAGACAATCGGGCAAGCTGGCCATCGGCCGACCCAGAGCCCAGATTGCCGGGTGCCCCCCGGGTGTGCCAAGTTGCCCCGCCACAGGTGGGGTTGCCCCTGATCGTAGTGTGGGCCCTGGCGTCTTGAGATTTCGGATACAGGCTAGGGATGCGTGGGCAGGCCGGACGGATAGGGCCGGTCAGGGCGGAAGGGCTCCAGGGGGATGGATGACTTGCCGTCCGTGACAAGTTCGGCCATCAGCTTCCCCGTGATGGGAGCGAGCAGGATGCCATTCCGGAAGTGGCCCGTGGCCGCCAGCAAGCCGCGGCGACCCGGGATCGGTCCGAGGACGGGGAGGCCATCGGGGGCCGCAGGTCGAAGACACGCCCAACTGGCCACCATCTCCGCCTCGCGCAGGGCAGGGGCCAGGGCCGTCATCCGCGCCAGAATGCCGGCGACACCCTCCACGGTTACGCGCTTGTCGTAGCCGACGTACTCGACCGTGCTGCCGATGATGTGCTCGCCCGAGGGTCGGGGGATGGCATACGCTTCCGTCCCATACACGACGTGCTGGAGCGCAGGGGTGGCGAGGCGCGCCACCACGATCTGGCCCTTGGCAGGAATGATGGGCAGGGGTAGGCCGGCGGCTCGCTCGAATTGCCGCGACCATGCGCCCGCGCAGAGGATCACGGTGTCGGCCGAGATGGTCTCCTCGAGGGTGCGGACGCCCGTCACCCGCTCCCCCTCCCGCATGACGTCCACCACGGTGCAGTCCACGCGGACCTGGCCGCCGAGCTGCAAGGTGGCGCTGGCCAGTGCCTGGGTCACGGCCGTGTTGTTCACGTGGTGATCCTCGGGGAACCAGCCGGCGCCCCTCGCCGCCGGAGACAGCCCGGGTTCCAATTCGCGCGCTTCCTGGGCGGTGAGCCTCACCGCGGGCAGGCCTCGCGCCGCCTGCCAAGCAACCCGCGTTCCCACGAGGTCGTTTTCCTGTTCTGTCAGGGCGGGTACGAGGTGTCCGAGCTTGCGATACTCGATGTCCAGGTCCGTCCGCTGGCGGAGCTCCTCGGCCAAGGGCTCGTACAGGGCCCGGCTGGCCAGCTTGAGGTCAAAGAGAAGGTCGGGCTCGTCGGTGTGGGCCTGGGCCGTCAGCATGCCGGCCGCGCCGCTTGAGGCTTCCCCGCCGACCTTCCCCCGGTCGAGGATCAACGGGCGCGCCCCGGCCTTGGCCAGGAAAAAGCCGATGGCGCAGCCAATGATCCCGCCACCCACGATGATGACGTCAGGCGTTCGAATGGCCCACACCCCCTCGTTGTCCCTGCGGGATCCGGTGCGTATCCTGCGTTCCGACGGCTGGGTCAGCATACCCGTGGGACCAATCCAGGGTCAAGCCGCCGGCAGGGGGCGCCAGGGTTGACCCCGATCGGAATTCCAGTGAGGCCGAGCGCCTTGCGAGTGGGGCAGGGGATCGGGGTTGACAGAACGTTCCGGGTGGGGGTATGAGGGGCAGGCTGGCTTTCCCGGAAGAGCAGGAGACTCGATGATCTCGCTTGAGGATGTACGGCGCGCCGCGGAGCGCATCGCACCCTACATCCGGCCGACGCCGCTGATGAGGGCGAGGTGTACAAAGGATACTCCACTCGCCGAGGGCGACCTGCTCCTGAAGCTGGAGTGCCTGCAGGTCACCGGCTCGTTCAAGGCCCGCGGTGCCACCAACAAGCTGCTGTCCCTCCCTCGCGAGGAAGTGCGGCGTGGGATCGTGACGGCCTCGGGGGGAACCCACGGCCTGGCGACGGCGTACGCAGGCTGGCTGGGAAAGGTGAGGGCGACGGTGTTCGTGCCAGAGAATGTCTCGCCCGAAAAGGCGAGGAAGCTCGAGGCGTGGGGGGCCAGGGTGGTGGTCAGGGGCCGCCATTGGCACGAGGCGAACCGGGAGGCGCTGGCCCGGGCAGATCGGGACGGGCTGGCCTACTTTCATCCCTTCGCCGATCCCGTCATAATAGCGGGGCAGGGTACGACGGCCCTGGAGATCCTGGTTCCGGCCGAAGTTCCGGCGCGTCAAGGGCAAGCATTGGCTCGGCGGCGTGTGCGCCGGCGTCGGGTAGTGGATCTTCAGGCCGGTGTGGGACGAGATCCCCGCGGATTACGAGGAGCGGGCCGGCGGATAGGTGCTTGGGGGGCCATGTAAAAAGTACCTGCGTTCCCCTCCCGTCAGCCATGCCGTAACATCCGATTCCTTCCGGCATTGGAGGCCATCGGCCCCCTCTCTTCCAGGGACCGTGTAACTCTTACACGGTTCCGGAGGGGGCTTGGACCCTCGATTCAGCAGACCTATCTCCTCCGTAACTGCCCGTCACCACAGACTGGAATCCCCATTCATCCTCACTGGGTTCCATTCGGCATCAGGGTTGCTGTGCCCTCGGGGCCCAGGCTGGAATCGGCAACCCCTGGCGGGCCGCGACGGCTTGCCGACGCTCAGCCGGATGTCCTGGAGATTGCGCCATGCCCGCTGCAGTGGTGATCCACCGGGCGCCACGCTATCCGATGCGGTTGCCTTTTCTGCACAAGCCCCAGGCCCCTGCGCCGGTACGAGCGGGGGTCGGCTGGACGCGGGACCTGAGCGAAACCGGCGCCTGTGTGGAGCTGGCCGAGGCCCTTCAACGCCAGATGCCGCTTTGCATCCGCCTGCAAACCGACCGAGGTTCCATCGAAGCAGAAGCTCAAGTGGTCTGGACCGGGGAGTTCCGTCCGGGAAAGGGCGGCGTCCTCCACGGGATTACCTTCACCTACCTCGCCCCGGATCAGCTCCAGGCCCTCGCGGATCTGCTCCTCTTCAAGAGAGAGATGCGGGAGGCCGGGATTCGCCTGGCAACGGACCTCCCCGTGACGTGTCTGCCCAGGGGACTGGCAGGGCCCCTCCGGGGACGGACTGGGAATCTCAGCAGCGGGGGGGCCTCGCTTCGCCTTCCCCAGCGCCTGCCCGCCAGGACGGAACTGGAGGTGATCCTGCACACGTCCACGGGCCCCGTGAAGACAGAGGGCGTGGTCGTCTGGGTGGGGAGGCCCGAGGGCGGGAAACCAAGGGGGCTCATCCCGCACGGGTTCCGGTTCACGTCGCTCGACTGGTCCAGCTCGCTGGCGCTTGGTCTCTTGCTGACGACGCCCTCGTAGCCGTCCCCTCGCTGTCCTTTCACTGCACCGCGGTACCTCTTCCCACTGAACCCTCCGGCCTGTCCCCGGCAATCCGGCGACACCTCCTTTCCTGCGCGAACACCTCCGGCATCCGGTGCTTCCCAAGGCCCCAGTCAAGGGACGGTGTAGAGGGAGCACATGGTGCGAATTGGCTCAGGCAAACCGCTGCAGACGGCTCGTCGTGTCTTCCCAGGCGGGACAATGCCTCACATGGAGAACCGGGTATTCCTGGAGGACCCTCTGGAGGTGAGCTTCTCCAAGACACCCTCCAAGGTTGTCTGCTGGTCCACCGTGATGCCGGTGAAGGCGAGACCGCTCTGGTAGCGGAGCTGCCGCTCCCCCTCGCGAGTCGGTGCGGCGCCGACCACGCGACTGTGGATGATCCGCGCGGAGAGCGTCAATGCCCCGACTGACGGTGGGAGTTCGAACGTGCAGGCGGATCCCGGACGCAGAAGGTCGAGGTGCTCGATGCGGGCGCCGAAGGTGCTGAGATCGAGGAGGCGAACATCCAGGGTGGATCGCGCCCGAGCGCCAACTTCTCCCGTGATCGGGGTTCGAGGGACGCGGCGTCGTTCACGAAATTCCGCCATGATTCGGCCCCGCGGCTCGAGCCCCTCCGCCGTCAGGACAGCCGGCTCGGAAGGGACTCGAGCAAACAGGCCGCCCACCCTCGGCGGTATGGGATGGGCGAGCGTCTGCCACCTGGGAGGGAATCGATCGGCAAGAAAGACTATCGGGGTCTGATTCTCTTTGTCAAGGGGAAAGACCACCGTCTTGCGGAGGCGAGAGCCGGAAGCCTTGAGCCGAGGGGCAGGCTTGCCATTCGGACCGCGTCCCCCGGAAGGGCGCCAACCGTTCTGCCGGATCCTTGGGAATCATGGGACGAACGGCCAGCCGCCAGCGTTCGCCTCGGTCAGATCGACTTGCTGTGGACGGCCCCGTACCTCGACGGGGCGGAACCACACCAGGGTTCTTTCGCCGATGGGAAACCGGGCATACAGGTAGCCCTTCCCGCCTGGGACGCCGGCGAGCACGTAATGGCCGTTCTCATCCGTGAGCACCCGTTGCGCGGTGTACTTATCGAGCAGGGCCACTGCCAGCAGGTCGTGCTTCCGCGCGATCTCCCACACTCGGCCCTTCGCCTTGAACACGCGATCCTCCGCGGCGAGCACTTGGCTCCACACCTGGCGGTCCTGGGTGGACATCCAGGAGAGTCTGATCCGCCGGCTCGTGCCCCCGCGACCCGAACCTCGGGCGGCCAATGACTTGTCCCACGCCAGCCTCACCTCCTGAGCCGCATCGGTCGCGGCCTTCTGCGCCCGGCGGGCGGGGCCAACCTCGGCCAGGAAGGCCGCCACGGCCGCAGCCCACTCGCGCTCGAAGACCTCCGTGGCTGGGATCGCGAGCACATTGATCCGGGGGGCCCGGTCCACAGTCCCCGAACGCGTTTGGACCAGTATGTCTCCGTACAGGGTACCGGATCGCGAGCAGGCCGCGAGGAACACCAGGGCGGCTGCCGCCAGGCTTCTGGTCATCCGCATGGGCGCCTTCTCATCGCTCGCGATGTCGTGGACGGTGGGGTGGTGTCCATTCGGGGAGCACTCCGCTGGCGAAAAGCTAGCGAACGCTTCTCCCTCCTGTCAAGAATAAACCCCCCCGGTGGATGAGGTGGGAGAGGCAGGCGTGCAGAGGAGCAGAGGAGCGCCCCTCGACTTCGCTCGGGGTCCTGAGCTGGTCGAGGGGCAGGATCGGGCCCGCAGGCAGTTTCGTCCCGGAGATGCAAGTGGCCGGCCGGGTCGTCCCATTCCGGCAACAGGACGATGCAATTGGGGTTGAGGCCCGGGTTCTTCAGGATGTCCACGCTGGCGACGACCTGCTGCGTCTTCATATCAATCCCGGTGATCGACCCGCCGCTCATCCCCGGGAGGTTCAGCAGGGAGTTCTGCCCGACGGCGTACCGGCCGTCCTTGGTGAACGCCACGTGGTGCGCACCGGCGGCCGCGGGCAAGGTCTTCAGCCGCCTGGGCCCGGAGGGATCCCCGCTAATGTCGAAGATGGGGAGATGGCCCGGCTTGGCCGTCGTCACCAGGAGCCGGGCCGCCTCCCTGTGGAAGTACATCTCCAAGGGCACACCCGCCTTATGGGGCCCGAAATCAAAGACCCGTCGAACATTGAAGTCTTTTTTCCCTGGGTCCCGGACGGCGACCGAGAGCGTACCCCCGAGCATGCTGGTGAGGTAGGCGACGGGCGGATTGAAACGGGGCACAAAGAGAATCTCCACCGGCCCATCGCCGGCGGGCGACGGCTTGTCCGTGACCCTGGGACTGGCCAAGACCTTTCCGGGGCTGGCCTCGATCCCGGTGATGGTCTCGCCGGGGTCACCCGGGCCCGAGGGTCGCACCGTGCTGGTCACGAGGATCCGGTCGATCCCGTCGTGGATGGCGATGCCGTGGGGATACTTCGGGACATGGATGACCCGCGTCACCCGGTCGCTCTCGATATCACCGACGATCACCGTGTTGGAACCCATGCGGGTGAGGTACCAGGCCTTGTGTCCTTCGGAGAAGACCACGTCCTCGCCGACCACACTCGGGTACCGTGATCGCCTTCATCCGGTAGGGGAAGCGGGGCATGTCCATGACGTGGAGGATGCTCTTCCCGCGCGCCGTGGTGGAGGCTTTGCGGTGGTCGTGGGCGTAGATGTGGCGGGCCGCCAGGTCACGGGGCAGGGGGATGTCCGCGATGAGCGTGCCGGACGTTGCCGACTTGGGATCGACGTCGATGATCGCGATCCTTTCTTTCCGGACGATCTGTTCGGGCTTCGTCACCGAGTTGAGCATGGCCAGGATCTCGGCACCCGCAGGCCACCCGGACAGGCTGAGGATGAGGGAGGTGAGGGCGAGAGATCGTCGAACCGGCTTCATGGCAAACCTTCTTGGCGCGGTCTGCGTGAAGCGTCAGGGAGCGAGCCGCTGCTGAGGGGGACGGAGCGAAATCTGGACATCCGCTGGCCGACACTGCGGATCACGTTTCTGCGGTCGCAAACCCGGGTGGGTGCGCCGCAGCGGAGGACGCCGATGGCCCAGGACTAACGGGATGTCAAGAAAGACAGGACCGGCTACATCCGCAATTCTCTCCCGTTGGTTTTCAAAGACTTCGTGCGCATCCGCTCGGTGACTTCCTCCGCCCTGCCTTTCACACTGGCACTGCTTGTCACGGCGTTGTCAGGAATTGCATGAACCAGATGCAGCGGCGGTTAGCTCAATCCCCCCTCCCCAGATGCCAGCCTGGGGTCGCAGGTAAGTTGTCATACCTTATGGCGGTTGAATTCGGGCTTTCAACGGGGAGTTTCTTGTAGCGCGCCTGCCGCTCCCGGTAGACATGCAAGATTTTCGGGCACATTTGGCTTCTTGGCCCTTCGCTGTGGACGAGAAGGTCGGACAGATGGGATTCTAACCTCTTGGAACTCTTAGATTATTTCCTGGAGAACCGATAGCCCGGCTATCTCGGGTCCAGGGAACGAATATTGCTTACGAGTCCGGGGGGTGCATGCGCTCGCGGGCTTTGCCCGGGGGAAATGCCCGGCGCGGGGCCCCTACAGGTTCTCCCGACCGGCAGGAGCCCATGGGATTCCTGGCCGGGCCTTCGTGCGCTGGAGGTCCGGTCCGAGGGGATTTCCCGCTCAGCAAATCGGCTTGGAGGCTCCACTTCGCTCTTGGCCCTCGCGTGAGGAAGACGTGATGGAGAGAAGCTACGGGGAGTGGCTGCCCGAGGATCATCCGGCCTACATCCTCTCGGAGATCGTGGACCACCTCGATCTCTCACCCGTCACCCAGGTCACTGACAACGGGGGTCCGGTCGATCCGCCGTACGATTCCCGGATGTTGGTGAAGCTGCTCCTCTATGCATACTCCCTCGGAATCATTTCCTCGCGTGAGATCGCCCGGCAGTGCGTGGAGAACGTCGCCTTCCGACTTCTCGTGGCGAGCAACACGCCGAGCTTCCAGGTCATCAGCGAATTCCGCCAACGGCACGCTTCCGCCCTCCGCGCGGTCTTCCTCCAAGTGCTGCGGTGTTCCCGGGACATCGGCCTGGAGAGGCTGGGATCCCTCCCCTTAAAGGAGACGGGGGCCCCGGTACGCGCCTCGAAGGCCAGAGCCAAGGGCTCTCGCCGGAAGCCGACCGATGCCCGCAGCCTTGAGGCACAGGTCAAGGAGGTCCTGGCCCGGGCGGAGGAGGTGGATGCCGCTGAGGACCTGGAGTACGGCCCGGCCCAGCGAGGGGACGAAGTCCCCGCTGCCCTCGCGGGGAGGGAGAGAAGGCGGCAGGCCATCTCCACTGCCCTGGCTGCCCTGGGAGACGAGGTCTTGGGAGTGCTGCTCAAAGTCGTGGCGCCCGCAGCCCAATCCAGCCCGGCCACGCCCCCTTCCGACGGGCTGGCCGGCGCTGGGCCCACGAACGGTCAGGAAGAAGATGGCACCGACCCCGACGTGCGCGTCGCGGATAGGGGCAGCGAGGCCAGCATCGCGGCCGATCCGGCGGAACCCCCAGAGCAGCCAAGTGAGGAGACCGCGCCTGAGCAGGCCGGCATCGCCGTCACCGCCATGACACCCGACGCCCCGAGCCTGGCAGAGGCCATGGATGCGGACGACGGTCTCAGCTTGGAGCAAGCCCTGGCGGAATTCCATTCGTGGATCGCGCCTACCGGCAACGCGGCCGAGAGTGATGCACCCGTCCAGGAGGCCGAGCAGGTGAAGCCTGAAGAGCCAATGGTCCCTCCAGGCAACGGGCAGGGTGCGGCGATGGCCAGAGAGATCCCGCCACCTCAATTTTCTCGCGTGTTCCGGGAGCGGGCATCGCGGGTGCGCATGCCGGAAGAGTCCACCGTCCTGCTCCAGCTCCGCGAGACCAAGCTCCTGGATATCAGCGTCTCGGGCGCCCTCGTCGAACACACCATTCCCATCCGGATCGGCAACCTCTACCGCCTCTCCATCCCGGTCGAGGGCCATCAGGTCGAGGTGTGGGCGCGAGCAGCTCGCGCGTATGCGAGCCACTTTGTCAGCGGTGCGGATGGCGAGAGACACATGGTGTACCGAACGGGAATGCAGTTCGTCCGGCTTGAGCAGGACAGCGTCCAGCGTCTGGCCAACCTCGTTGATCGTCTCCTCGCCGAGGGGCGGGGAATTGGCTGACCCCTCCCGATGTTCTTCCCCCTCCCGTCGCAACCACTCCATCTGATATCCACGCTTCCGAAAGCAATTGAACCGCCATGACGCCAAGGGAAGAGTCTCAGGTTTGGGGGACGTTGTTTCCCAGGGTGACGTGTCCACTTCAATCCGTCGTGATGTTCGGGCGGCCGGAGTCGGGTCGGCCAAGACCTTTGGACTGCTCGACTGCTATTCCCGATCCGAAAAAGTGGCGACAGTCTGATCACCAGATTGCCTGGGTGTGTGGTCCCGTCCAGGGAAATTGCCATAGGCCCCTATAGGGGCGATGCATGCTGCCCGGCGCTTCCCCTCGTCGACGCTCTGCCAGCCTCTGTGCCGGGCATGGGGCCTCGTTGGAATTTCGGATCGGGGCTAGCCCTCGGTCGCATGGGTGAAGCGCGCATCGTGCGGGCCGAATTCTGGGAGCCCTGCGCTGCCTTGGTGCACTTCAGAGATGCCACGGTTTCATTCTTGTGCCCGCCATCGGTGTCCTTGCACTCGGCCCGTATCGCTGTCTCTTTCGGACATCGATATCGGTAGCCGCATGATTGCGCAGTCCGTGACATGCGCGGGCGCCGCACGATAGTAATTCAACTGAGGAAACAACGACCCCCAGTCAAGCAACCCAGTCAAGCCACAGGGTCCTCGGAAAAGGGGCTATGGGGCAGGGGTGATGCAATCGGGGGTGTCGTTGGCGGGGTTGTTGACCCGTGTACTTACCGGGTACGCCGTCATCCGTTCGGCGGGATACGGGCGCAGGAAGGGCTGCAGTCGTTCGGGGTCTTGGACGCTGGGATCGAGCCACAGATCATAATGTTCCGGGTCCAGGATCACGGGCATCCGGTGGTGAAACGCCCCGATGAGCTCGTTCGCCGCGATGGTCAGCACTGTGCACGAGTCTATCGCCCGCCCCTCCGGACCTTCCCAGTGCTCCCACAACCCCGCAATGGCGAAGGGGCGCCCATCGTGGAGGCGGACATAATACGGCTGCCTCTTGCGACCCTGCTGTCCCCACTCGAAAAAGCCGTCCGCCAGAACGAAACACCGCCGCTTGCGAAACGCCGCCCGGAAGGAGGGCTTGGTGGCGACCGTCTCGGCCTGGGCATTGATCATCCGCGACCCGATGCCCGGGTCCTTTGCCCACGATGGAATAAGCCCCCATCGGTGGAGCGTGAACTGCCGCCTGCGATCAGCCGGGACAATGACGATGGTGGGGGCTGGCTGCGTGGGGGCAATGTTGTACCGCGGCGTCCAGGGTGGCGCCTCGAACAGGTCGAACTGCGCGACCAGCGTCGCCGCATCCGCCCCCAAACTAAACCGTCCGCACATTGCGGTATCCTACTGCCCCCCGAGAACTTCCGTCAACCGTTCCCGTCCCGCCTTCCGAAGGCGTTTGCCGTTGACAACCGGCACCCTCTTGGCTAGCCTCGGCCAAGGTCATTCCGGTGCTTCTTTCAGTTGCCGGGGGTGCCGATCCGCTAGCCCCTTATGCGGAAAGCAGATATGCATAGTGAGCGCCCCGACTGGTAGGAGAGTTGGAAGGGCTAGATGGCGCCGACCTTGTACTTCGAGATCGTCGGGGAGATCGGGGATGTCGAGGTCATCGCGAAAGGTCCATCCGTGCGGGAGCGCGCTCGGCTGAAGACGCAGTATGGTGCGGGCCGTTGGAGGAAACTCAAGGGAACAGCGACCGTTCGCCTTCGCGGTGGCGTATGCCGTGCCGAAGTCCACTGATATGAGGCGCACGGTGTTGGTCGAAAGAAGCTCAAGATCAAACGCTTCTTGGAGTAGACCATGAGCAAGCCAAGGCGTCGGTACGTTGTCTGCATTCAGACAGAGGGGATGGAGGACCTTGAACTGCGGAAGCTGTACGAGGTCCTTGATGATGAGGCTGCAGCTAGCCGAGGATATCTCCGCGTCGTGGACGAGTCCGGCGAGGATTATCTTTACCCGAAGGAGCTTTTCGCGCCGGTAGAGGTACCCCAAACGACCGAGCGCGCTCTCGCAACCGTGGTCACGGCAAAATCCGGGCGCGGGCGCTAACCAACCCATACAGCCGCCGCCAAACCTTCAGGCTTGCGAAAGCAGCTCCTGCCAGTGCCCAGATTCGGCCGGCTACCTCACCCCTGATGGCCAGGCTCTCTCTTCAAGCGGCAGGGCATATTCTCCAAGGACGGTTAGGACCTCCTGGGTGGGCGCGATGTTGTACCGCGGCGTCCAGGCCGGCGCCTCGAACAGGTCGAACTGCGCGGCCAACGTTCCGGCATCCGCTCCCAGGCTAAACCGTCCGCACATTAGCTTTTGCTACCCTTCGTTCGGCGTGTCTGACAGGGTCTCATGGCCTTTTCCTGCGCGACTCTATCTCCTCTAACAACCTCGCCCCGCATGAGCTGGCCCCGCCGCTCCAGCATGTTCCGCAGGGTCTCGAACTCGAATGCCTGGGCCAGCGCGACTTCCTCCGAACCCGCGATGCGTTTACCCGCCATCGGTCTGTCCATCGTCTGTTCCTCGTATCCGCATTCGTTTCCGAAGTCTCCCCGGGGTCTCGGTCCCTTTTTTGCGAGATTCCTGTAGCCAGCGATGAGGACCAGGCCGGAAAAAATCGGCCGATGTGCGCGAACCACGCGACGCCGCCTGTCCCATACGCGCCCGCGAGGATCTGAAACGCGATCCAAACTCCAAGGTAGCATATCGCTCTCAGGGTGACTGGCCAGAACACAGTGATTATATAGCGCTTCCGGGGATGGGGGACGTCTTTGACTATGTTGACTTCTGATTCGGGGGACACGGCCCTCCTCGACCTCGACCGAGCTGGCAGGCTAGCAAGCTGGAAAACGCGTTGCGCGGTGGCGGCATAATGGACACCCCACCTGCCGCTCCCGAGGAGGGGGTGGCACGCTTTCAAGTGGATTGTCCCACGTCTGGGCGGGACGCGGATGCGCCTGAAGCCAACTTCCTTGCCGGCGCCGTGGCATCCGTTCTGGATACGGCCTTCCTCCTGTGCCGGCTCAAGTGCGAGGGCTGTGGGACCGGGTTTGACCGTGCCCTCCGGCCGATAGAGCCGACGGCCCTCACACGATTCCTAGAGATCGAGGAGCCGAATCCGGAGGCGGCGGGCCTCCTGGCCGGTACAAGGCCCTGGAGGCTGGCTACCGGGAGGAGTCGGAGGCGTTGCATGCGGTGGCCTCCGACGAATCCTTGGCACCGGCGGCATCGATCTCGCGGGCTGCTCTGTGGCCGCCGACACGGCCGGCCCGCCGCCGCGGATCCCCGTCTGGTGGCGCGCCGAACGCGGACGTCTAGGATGAGGGTGAGGGCTGGAGCGTAGCGAGATCGGCGCCGAGCGATCTGCAGATGCCGGGCCGGAGCCTGTCGTTCGTAACTCCTGAATGTACGTGGGATTCCGATTAAGGTGTGGTGTCCCCAGGGGGATTCGAACCCCCGTTATCGGCTTGAAGGGCCGATGTCCTAGGCCGGGCTAGACGATGGGGACGCTTGTGGGCAGAGGTGCCACGGAACCGAGGGGTACGGGAACACAAGACCGCGGGGACCTTATAGCACAGGAGGGACGCGGTGCCAAGCCCATCTGATCACGCCAGCACGCCAGGGATATCCAAGTCCTTCTTGACGGAAGGAATCCTTGCGCAACAACGCCCACATTCTCTCAGGGAAGTTGGGCGCGGACTGTTCAGGCTGTATCACCTGCTCGGGCTTCCAGTTGCTGGGTGTGGTCTCGTGGAGTAGAGTACGGAAGTGTGGAGGTCCGCCATGATTACAATCAAGACGATTCTGTTGCCTACGGATGGCTCGGAGTGTTCCAGCAAGGCCGTGGCCTATGCCCTGTCATTCGCCAAGCAATATGGCGGGCGCGTCGTCGCCCTCCATGTGATCGATCGGCGGTGGGAGGAGCAGACGCGAGTGGTCTTTGCCGAGGTCGGTCAGGACCTGACCCAGAAGATCCGGAGTGGGTACGCCGAGGAGGCGCGACGTATCCTGCAGGAAGTCGCCGACGCGGGCGCCAGGGCCGGCGTAACGGTGGAGACCCGGGTGGTCACGGGCATCCCCTTCGACGCCATCGTGCGGATCGGCGCGGAGCTGCCGGCAGATCTCATCATCATGGGGACGCACGGCCGCACCGGAGTGTCCCATCTGTTCCTGGGAAGCGTCGCAGAAAAAGTGGTCCGCAGGTCCCCCTGCCCCGTCCTGACCGTGCGCCAGGCAGAGCACGACTTCGTCACGTCATGATCCGGAGGTGCCAACCGCCGGTACCAACGGCGTCCGCCACAGGCGGATTGGTGCGCCAAGAACACCAAGATGGGAGCAGGCATTTCATCCGGGGGAATCACGGGACCTCGATCCAGACGGAGTCCCCGCGGATCTCGACAGGGTAGCAGCGGACTCCCGCAGGCGGATGGCTGATGCAGTCCCCGGTCCGGAGGTCGAATTGCCATGCATGGCCGGCACAGGTCAGGATGCCGTTCTGCAGGGCACCCTGGGCCAGGGCAACGCCACGGTGAGGGCAACTGTTCTTCACGGCGTAAAAGGTCCCGTTGGCGTTGAACAGGGCGATCTCCCGGCCCTGGATCCGGAGGGCTTTGGAGTGGCCTGGGGGAACGTCGTGGACGGCGGCGGCGCGAACCAGGGTCGGCATGAGGACGGGAGGGCTCCTCTCGAGATCGGGCCAAGGAATGGCTGCTGTGTACCTGACCTGCTCGGGAATGTCAACCAAGCATGAGTCCCCATCCGGCCAAGGGGTCCAGTTCCCCGGTTTCCCTCCCGGGTTGGACGTACGCCGGAGCGCCCACAGGGACAGATATTTTCATTGACGAAGGGAAAGGGAAACATTAAGGTATCAATCCATTCCCCCCAGCCAGAGGCTCGGAGCGGGGTCTAGAGGGGCTGGATGAGCAGACCCGGAAGCGCTCATGGTGCTCACGGCGGCGGGCAGCCGTCCGAGACGCCGCGGCAATACGTGAACTTTGCCTTTTACCGCGTGGAGCCCGCGTGGCGGCGCCTCCCGCATCACGAGCGGGAGGTGGGGAAAAAGGACTTCAAGGGTGTGGTGGAAGAGTTCGCGACGCAGATGCTCGTCCTGCCCTATACGCTGGTGGGCATCCGGGCGGACGCCGACCTGATGCTGTGGCGGGTGAGCACGGACCTGGACCTGTTCCAGCGCATGACGACGAAGCTCCTGATGACCGGGCTGGGGGCGTACCTGAACCCTGTCTACTCGTACCTGGCCATGACCAAGCGGTCCATCTATGTGGACAGGCTGGACCCGGACCATCCGGCCGACCGCACCCGGATCGTCCCGGGCAAGGCCAAGTACCTGTTCGTCTATCCCTTCGTAAAGAACCGGGACTGGTACCGGATGACCCAGGCGGCTCGCCAGGGCATGATGGACGAGCACATCGAGGTCGGGACGAAGTACCGCTCGGTCCGGCTCAACACGACCTACTCCTACGGGCTGGATGACCAGGAGTTCGTGGTGGCCTTCGAGACGGACAAGCCCGGGGATTTCCTCGACCTGGTGATGGAGCTGCGCGGGACCGAGGCCAGTCGCTACACGTTGCGGGACACCCCGACCTTCACCTGCCTGGCGCGGAGCCTGGACGAGGCCCTGGACAGCCTGGGGTGATGGGGCGGATCGATGGATTGCCGGCACACGGTGCCGGACTGGCACCGTTACGTGCGGCCCACGGAAAGCGGGCTCCCGATCTTCGCGGCCTGCCGGCTGCTGGTGAAGGAGGGAGCGCCGGTCGGCGATCCCCGCAGCATCGCGTGCGCGTACTGGGGCCGCCAGCCGGACTGCCCGCTGTACGAGGGTCCCGGGGTGCCGGCGGGGAGTCAGGCAGGCCCGATTCGGCGGCCTGCCTCCCAGGACGTGTCCGTGGACCCGGAGATGGTGTGGCCGGTTCGGGTCCCCGGGACAACAGATCGCTTGCGACTCATGATGCTCGGGCTGGGAGTGCTCTCCACGGCACTCCTCGGCTGGATGGTGTGGATCGGCCTCGCGGTGCTGAACGGGCAGGCGATGCCTGCGAGCTTCGTTCCGGTGACGGTCGCGGGCGCCACCGTTTCGATCGTGACCCACGTCCTGGCCACCCTCAGAACGTGGGCCCGTCGGTGAACGGCGAGCTTGCGTGACGCTCGGGGGCGCCATCTGGCTTTGGGGCGCCGCGCTGTTGCTGGCGGCACTGGGGCTGGCAGGTCTCTTCGCCGTCCACGGACGATGGGGCGTCGCCCTCTCGATCCTGGGCGGCGGGGCCGCGTTCCTCCTGGGGGTGCGGTGGCTTGCGCGGGCCCTGGGGACGGAAGGCGAACCATAGAAAGGAGACACGCATGAAGACACGGAGTCTCTGGGTCCTGGCAATCGGCGTGCTGATCGTCGGCCTTCTGGCGGGCTGCGCCACCCCGGCCGCGAACCGGGAGGATCTGGGCGGCTTGGTGCGGGGCGACAACCCCGAATACTTTTCCCATCCACTCCGGGTGATCGCCCTGGGCTTCAACGCGGTCGGATACCCGCTCCAGTATGGACTAGTGGAGCCTTTGTATATGCTGCTGCTACCCACACCGGTGTCGGAGATCGCGGGACTGAGCCTGGAAGAGCGGCGCTATCTCTCGGAGCGAGAGGAGGCCTGGCGCACGTATAAGATGAGCGAAGAACCCCAGCCGATCCGGTAGCCGGCCCATCTTCCGGGCGGCCGGGAGGAAGGAAAGGTCCGTGGCGCGGCACGCGAGCGAGCGGCGAGTGCGAGGTCTGCGAGAATTCTGGCCGTATCTCCTCATTGGGGGTCTGGGCCTCGCGGGGTTCCTCTGGGCCGCCGCCGGACTCCTGTGGTAGGGCCACGGCAGGGGACGAGGACGTGGCCACAAAGCGGCCGGGGCGGAAACGGGGCAGCCTGGGTGCGGGGAAGCGTCGGGCGAGCCCGGTGGTTCCCCTGGATGCTGAGGACATCGCCATGGCCCGCCTGCAGGCCCACCTGCGCAGGACCGAGGCCATGCGGGCCCCGGGCATCCGCGGCGTTCCGGCGCTGGCACGGACGACGCTGCGGCTACCCCCAGAGATCCTGCGGAAGGTGCGGGATCGCGCGCGCCAAGAAGGCGCAACCCTCTCCCAATTGGTGAAGATGGCGCTGGAGCAGTACCTGAGGTCATCGTGAGGGACGGAGGCCTCCGGGGTGGTCATGGCCGAGTATCAGGTCCTGTACTGGCGCGAAATCCCGTCCCTGGTGAAGGCAAGTGACGGCGCCGCCGAGGTGAGCGTGCGCCTCCCGCAACGGTTCCACGACGCCATCGACGATGCCGCCATGCAGGCGGGGGCCACCGACACCCAGGCGTACCTGGCAGGCTGGCACTGGGGCCCGATGCTCACGCGTCCCGGGACCGCGCGCGAGGTGGCCGAGGCGGTCGCCGCGGACCTGGCGACCGCTCCCCTCCTTCCTACTTCTCCTGATCCCTTTCGGGAAACCTGATCTGCTCGTGGGCGCTGACGTTCCGGGATCCCCACCTGGGGGAAGCCGATGGGGCTGCCAGAGAGAGGCGACCGGAGCCGAAGGGTACCCGGCATGATTGCTGGTGGAGACCGCTCCAGCCCGACGACGACATCGCCGCCTGGGAGGGGGCACCCAACCCACGAGGCTGTCGTCCAGCCCGGTGGGTTGGGTCCCCGGCGCGGCGTTCGCACCGCAGCCCTGTCGGCCCTGGCGCTGGTCGCCCTGGCGGGACTCGCCATCGGGATCCTCTGGACCAGCGTGGGCCCCCCCGACGGTTGGGTGCCCGGCTCCGCGCGGGACAGCGCGACCATCCGCGGGAGGATCTCGGTGGCGCCGGAACTGCGCGGGCGTCTGGCGGCGGGCGATACGCTCTTCATCATCCTCCGCAAGGGTCCCGGCCCCCCCTTTGCGGTCAGGCGAATTAGTGGACCCCAGTTTCCGGTGCGCTATCAGGTGGGACCGGAGGATGTGATGATGGGCGGCACCCCCTTCGAGGGTCAGGTCACCGTCAGCGCCCGGCTGAGCCGGACGGGCGGGGCAGGCCCCCCGCAATCGGGCGACTTGGAGGGCGAGCACCCCGGTCCGGTGACGATCGGTGTGGGCGAGGTAGACATCGTGATCTCCCGCGTCCGCTGACGACCCCCGATCCGGTGCGAACGGGGCATGGAACGCGGGCTGTCTCCGGAATGCGGCGGAGAGGGAGCCTCTCCCTGCGCCCGCTGCAGCGGGAGCGGCGCCGTCCCCTTACCCGAGGGAGAAGCCTGAGCGGGGCCGATTCGCCCGCGCCGGTGACGGCGACCTGGCGGCGGCCCTGGGGTTGTGAGGCGAGGAGGCGTGGCGTGGCGGATCTGAAGAAGGTCAGGCGGAACCTGCTGGACCTGAGGATGACGGGGAATTTCCTACGGCAGTATCCCCAGCTTGCGGCCAAAGTGGCGGCGGCGCTGGAGAAGGCCAAAGGGAAAAAAGGGTGAGGTCGGCCCGGACAGGCGCGGCTGCCGCTCTCGGGCTCGTCCTTGCGGTCCTGGCGGCTCTGGCGGCGACGTGGACGGCCGAGGCGGCCGCGACCCCGGAGCGGGGCGAGCAGGTCGCGACGGCCAAGGGCTGCGGCACCTGCCACGCCCTGCCGGGAGAGGCGCGCGAGAAGAAACCCGGACCCGCGTTCCCGTCGCCGGCACCTCGCCAGGCGGCCTCGGAGGTGCTCCGCCGTCTCTGGAATCACATCCCCGGGATGCGCCAGCACTACATGGCGCGGGGTTCGGCCTGGCCGACCTTCAACGTCCGGGAGATGGCGGATCTCCTGTCCTTCCTTGGCGTCCAGCCTGACCAGGAACGCGCCGCGAACCTGGAGCGCGGCCGGGCGCTGCTCGTGCAGAAAGGCTGCCTCAAGTGCCATGGCCTGGCCGGCGAGGGGGGCCGCGTGGCCCCCGACCTGGCCCGGGTCCGCGACTTCAGGGACCCTGTGCCACTGGCCACCTCTCTCTGGAACAAGGCGCCGGCCATGCTGGAGCGGATCGATGCGAGCGGCATCCCGTACCCCATATTCCGCGAGGGGGAGATGACCGATCTCCTGGGATTCCTGGGGGCCTTCTCCGATGTGTCCCGGTGAGGGGGGCGTGGGTCCAGAAGTGATGCCGCGCGGCGGCCCGTACGCGCCGGAACCCGCCTGCGTGTGGTGCGGATCCCCGGTTCCTGAACGACCGCTCGGCTGCAGGTGGCCGTGCGCGAACTGCGGATTCCTCTATCCCCAGGGAGATTGCGCTGATTGACGAGGCCCGCGTGCCTGCGGCAACTGCTTTGGAAGCGATCAGCTCTCGCCCCGAGTCCAGAGCCTGCGGCGGGAGCGCGCCATCTCCAGAGGCCATCGGTCATCATCTTCTTGCGAGCAGGGTGGAGCGGGGATCAGCGGTGGGGGACCCTGCTTTCGCATCGGGCCTGAGGGCGGTGACAGGGGGAGCCGGGTGGGCGACGCGGAGTCCCGCTACGAGGTGACCGTGGCGCCCGACGGGCAGATCCAGGCCCTGGTCGAATGGGGTGGGGACGGGAGCCCGCGGCCGATCCGAGCGGGCTCGCCGGAGGGACTTCGGATCCTGGCGGCCGGCCATGGCGTCGTGTACCGGTTCGATGACGAGCGGCGCCTTCGGGATCTGCCGTACCCTCGTGTGCTGGAGGCGATGCGTCAGGAAATCCACCTCACCCTGCACAAGGTGAGGCACGGGGAGCTGCTGGACGAGCCGGAACTGGTGCCGGTCTTGCGGCAACTGCTCACGGACCTGGAGGCGACTGCCGCCGCCTTCCGGGAGGCCCTGCGCGGCCTCCGGACGGATGTATGAAAGGTCCGCGCGGCCGGTCGCGCAGGGGACGCAGACCGACGGTCGTCACCCGGACCTGCGGCAGGTGTGCCAGGCGGTTCCCGTGCCTGCGGGGATCGGTCGCGGAGCAGCTGGGGATGTGCCGGCGCTGCTTCGAGCGGGTGGTGCGCTTTCCGGGACTGTGCCAGCGCCCGTGAGGCATCGCCCCACACCCCACGGGGGAATCGGGAGGAGTGGTGCGCCCGGAGATCGAGGCAGACGTGAATCGGGTGATCGCGGAATTCCGCCAGGAGTGCCGACGGGTCCTCGGTGAGAGCCGCCAGCTCCGGGGCAGCATGAGGGAGCCGCCCGAGGGCTGGCGCGAATATTTCACGCGCCGAATCTATACGGGCCTTTTGAAGTATAAGGAGGAGGTCGAAGCAATCGTCGAGGCCCACCTGAAGGCAGAGGAGCGGGTCTGACCGCGGAGGTTCCTGGTGGGGGAGTGGGCGGTCAATGAGGGTCGAGGGGAGGAGGAGCGCAAGGCCTCATGGACGAGCAGCGCGTTGCGGAGTTCTACGATGTGGTCGGCAGTAGCTACGACGGGTCCCTCTACTTCCGGGCCTGCGAGCCACTGTACGTGGCCGAGATCGCACGGCTCACCCGCGCCCGCCGGTTCCGACGGGTCCTGGATCTGGGGTGCGGCACGGGCAAGCAGACGGTCCTGCTGGCGCCCCACGCCGAGGAGGTGTGGGCCATCGACCTCTCGGCCATCTCGCTCCGCCAGGCGGAGGCGCGCTGCGCCCGGGCCGGTCACCGGAACGTGCGATTCATCCAGCAAAGCATCGTGAAGCTCCCCGCCGAGGATGGATCGGTGGACGCCATCTTCTCCTACGGCGACGTGATCTCCCATGTCCACGATGCCTACCCCCAGGTCTTCGCCGAGAGCGCGCGCGTCCTCGGGCCGGGCGGCGTCATGGCCTTCGAGGTGGATGGCAAGTGGGAGCTGGACATGCTCCTGCACCATCCGGCGGAGCGGGCGAGGGCGCGGGCGGCCCGCGGGGTGGGGCACCTCCGGATCTGGCGGGATATTCCCTGTAAGACGTTCACGGGGCCGGAACTGACCGCCATCCTGCGAGGAGTCGGCCTCCGCCCGGCCCGCGTCCGGGGAGTGAATATCCTTCACTGCCTGTTGCCCGAGGGGATCCTCTTCCGCCAGCCGCAGGAGGTGAGAACAGGGTGGCGCTTCGCCTCGAGCCTGCTGCAGCGGGTGGATGCGGTGCTGGGGACACTGCCGGGGTTTTCTCGTCTGGCCTCGACCCGGCTGGTGACGGCGGTCAAGACATAATTTTGGATTGTCGATTTGCGATTTTTGATTTTGGATGGGTCCGGAATGGCGCGAGACCCGAGTTCCAAGGGCAATCGGCGATCGCAAATCGATAATGGTGTGAGGGAAGAGGGGAATGGAACAGGTATTGATTCTGGTGGCGGCGATTGGATCGATGGTTGCGCTGATCGCGCTGGTGATCTGGCTGGCGTGGCTGTCGGCCGGGCGGGACCCGGGAGACTCAACGTGAGCGAACGGCGACCTTCCGCGACTGCGACCGGCGGCCGAGAGTCCCGACTACCATGACCCCCAGGATGGCCCACGGGAAGAGCAGGATGAGAACTACGATTGTGCTGTGCATCGAGGCCTCCTGTGGGCGGCGGGTGCCCGGCAGGATCTAGTTCCTGTTATTACCGTTCTTGTGATTCCCGTTCTTGCCGTTCTTGTGATGCCCGTGATTCGGCTTCCAGGGAAGGGCCACCTTGAGCGTGTCCTCCACAATCGGGAGGCGAAGGCCGTACCGTTCGCGAAGCAGGGTGAGAGCCCTCACGTCTCCGGCCCTGGCGCCTTGCATGAGCTTTGTCCGGGTCAATTGCTCGGATAACTCGAAATCATCGATGCGGCGCTTGATGGCCAAATATTCGCGGGTCTTCATGGTGCCCTCCCCTTAAACTATTGGCCGCAAGTGACCGATTCCCGGTTAGTTGTCCAAGGGCAACGGGGGTTTTTGCAGGAACCGGGCCAGTGTTTCCGGGGACTTCCATGGGCGCTTCAGAAGGAGCGGAATCGTTCGGAACCAGGGGGAAACTGGCCAGCACGTCTGCCCCTACGCCTGGGTTTCGTGGTTTCCGCCTCCAAGACCGTCCAGGGGATGGTTCGATTCTCGGCATCCGGGGTGATCGGATTCTGTCCATCCCGGGGGGCCAGGTCCGGCAGGTGTTCCTGGCCACCATGGTGGTCTGGCTGGTCTCCGGCCTCGAGACAATCGCCTCCCTCCTGCAGTCGCCAGCGGCGAGCCTATGATGCCGGCGACCCTGAGCGTGATGTTTACGGCCTTATGAGTGTTCGGGGAGAGGTACCGGCCGCCCTGAAACCGGAGCGCCTGGCCCGGCTGGGCTTCTTCCGAGAATTCTCGCCGCCGGAGCTTCGCCGGTTGACCGGCTCCGGCGGGTTGCGTGCGTACGCCGACGGGGAACTTCTGGCCACCGAGGGCACCCGAAAGCAACGCCGGACCCTCTACGTGGTGCTGGAGGGCGAGCTGCAGTACGTGAAGCGTATCCGCACAGAGCGCGCCAAGGTCGTGCTGGCCCTCCGACCGGGAGACGTGGGGGGGTTCCTGACCTTCTTCAACGACGACCCGTCGCCGGTGACCGTTCGGAGCGTCGGGCGAAGCCGGGTATTCGAAATTGGACGGCGGGAATTTCAGCTCCTCATGGCGAAGCAACCAGCCCTGGCGGGGAAGGTCTTGCTGGCCCTGCTGCGCGCTATGGTCCCGCGCCTGGACGCCTTCCTGGGGCAGATCGCCGCCACGTCCGCCTGGGCCCTGGAGCTGGAGCAGTACCTCCGGGCCTTCCCGCTGGCCCAGGAAGGCTGAGGAGGCGACCCGATGGATCGAGGACAGCGGGACGCGCATCCGCGCCGTTGGGCATGCTAGGCCTGATGTGGCGGCTCGCCCGCCTCGCGGCGGCGATGCTGGTCCTGGGCCTCGGCCTGTACTTCGGGTACCCGTATCTGCTCGGCGCCCTGGGCCGGTATCTGGTCACCGAGCACCCCCTGGCCAAGGCGGACCTGATCCTCGTCCTGTCGGGCCAGCCGTTCCTCCGCGTCCCGGAGGCGGCACGGATCTTTCACGAGGGCTTTGCCCCCAAGATCCTCCTGACCAACGAGCCCAAGGAGCGCGGACTCGATGATCTGCTGCGCATGGGGATCCGGTTTCCCGATAGCCAGGAGATCTCCCTCAAGATCCTGGAGGCCCTCCGGGTCCCCCGGGATGCGATCCTGACCATCCAGGAGCGGCCGAACAGCACGCGGGCGGAGATGCGGGTCGTGGCCCGCTTCCTGGAATCCCAGCCGGTGAAGCGTGTGATCATCGTGACGAATAAGAGCCACACCACCCGGGCGTACAAGTACTACACCGCCGGGCTGGGCTCGAGGGTGGAAGTGATCATGCGTCCCGTTCCCAGGGACCCCTACGATCCCGCCCGCTGGTGGAGGGATCGCCATGATGCCAAGGACCTCCTGCACGAGTACCAGGCGCTGGTGGATTATTGGCGGCTGAAACTGTGGGAGCTATTGGGGAGGCAATTCAGGAGGGCACCGGCGCCGGTCCCGGCATCGGCGACGGCGCGCTCGGCCCGGAAATTGCGGCTCGACGGCCAATCGCGTTAGGGGCGGAACGAGCCACAAAGGTCGTCGCGGGCGAGGGACGGCAAATCCTGGTCAGACCGCTGGAACTGCCGGGAATTGCTTTTCCATGTTGACAATGCTGGGGCTGATCGCTAGGGATTGCCGGGTGATGTCGCGTCCCGCCCGCGGTGGGACTGAGAGCGGAATGTTTGGGCTGAGTGTGTGGAGGGCCTCCGATGCCCGCGAATCCGGCCACGGTCCGCGTTGACGCCTCACTCGTCCAGGATCTTCTTGTGCGACGGGACGAGCTGGTGCGGGCCATCACGGCCGGAATGGCCTCGGGAGAGTGGGATCAGGTCATGGGTCCGTTCGACGGGCTCCTGGGGGCGATCAAGCGGCTGGAAGAGAGTGTGTCGGTTCCAGGGCGTCAGGCATCCTGAGGAGGGGGAATCGCACGGGTTGCCGGCGCGGAGGAACTCCCCCGGGGCGACGTCCGGTCTGGGGATCGGGTGTGATCTGACCCCGGGCGGTGCGCAGGCATGGGACCCGGCATCGGGAAGGGCAGAGGGGGTCCCGCAGCCTAAAGGAGGAAAGGATGGCAGAGGCGAAAAAACCCAGTCTCTCCCGGCTCTTTTCGCTGTTCGTCGCCTTCCTGGGATGTGTGGTCACCGCCGTCCCCTTACTGTACAACGTGGGCGAGCCGGTGCCGCTAATCCTCATGGGCTCGGGGGTCACTGTCGTCGCCTTGGGCGTGTTCCTCTTCTTTTCCATCTGACTGCGGGCCGACGGCGTCCCGTTCCGATCGGCCTGTCAGGCCAGCCCCGCCTGGTGGCGGGGCTGGCCGGTGCCAGGGGTCCGTGGCCCCCAGGTCCGGGCTGAGGCGACTCGGATTAGCCCGAATCCCCCATTCGCGTGAAGGCTCTTTCCGCTCGTGGTGGAAGGCGCCATCAGGTGCCCGGTCGGGCGAAGCTCATGGAGTCGATGAAGAATTCTTCGAAGCGGGGGTGCTTGGAGAGTTCGAAGTACTCGATGCGCCGGGCCAGCGACTCGGCGCGGCGGCGGATGGATTTCGAGAGCAGGGTCATGCGCGAGCCCTGGCCGGCGGCGTTGCCCACCCCCAGGATCCGTTCGGGAGGGATGGCGGGGGGGAGCATGCCGATGCCGAGCGCGCTCCGCTTGTCCACGAAGTTGCCAAAGGCGCCCGCCAGAAACACCTGGGCGATCTGGGAGGGGGCGATTCCTAGCTCGTCCATCAAGATGCGGGCGCCACACAGAATCGTCCCCTTGGCGAGCTGAAGCTGGCGCACGTCGTCCTGCGTGATGGCGACGTACGGGTCCCACGATAGAACGAACTCCCACGTGTAATCCTGCCCCACCACGCGCTTCAGGACCTCCGGCGGCAGTTTCCCCTCCAGGTCGGCTTGCGGCAGGAGGCGCCCGCCTTCGTCCACGATGCCCCGGCGGACCATCTGGGCCAGGGCGTCGATCAGGCCCGACCCGCAGATCCCCTTGGGGGGGACGTCCCCGATAGTCCACACACGGACATCCTCCAGGATCCGGACCCGGTCGATGGCGCCGGCTGAGGCCCGCATGCCCTGCCGGATCTCCGCCCCCTCGAAGGCCGGGCCTGCCGGCGCGGAGCAGGCCAGGATGTGGTCCCGCGACCCCAGGGCCATCTCGCCGTTCGTGCCGATGTCCACCGCCAGGCAGATCTCATCCGACTCGTCCAGGCCCGTGGCCATGATCACCCCCAGGGTGTCGGCCCCGACATAGGCCCCGATGAGGGGCAGGAAGTAGGCCTGGGCGTTGGGCAGGCCGATGCCCAGATCGGTGGCCCGGACGCTCAGGCCGTCCCGGGTCACAGGGACATAGGGGCTCAGGGCGATGGTCGTGGGGGTGAGCCCCAGGACCAGGTGGTGCATGATGGGGTTGCCGACCACCGTCATGTAGTAGACGTGGCGCGGCTCCACAGTGGTGCAGCAGTCGGCGATGATCTGATTCAGGGTACCGACGATGGCGGTCTGGAGGTCGGTGACGCCGTGGGCGTGCTCCAGCGCGTGGCTGGCCCGCGACAGGACGTCCGCCCCCCAGGCCTGCTGCCCGTTGAGGCGAGAGGACCGGGCGATCTCCTTTCCGGAGAACAGGTCGATCAGGTAGCCCACGACGCTGGTCGTCCCGATGTCGAAGGCGATGCCGTAGGCCCGCTGCCGGGTGTCGCCGGCCTCGACGGCCAAAAGCTCCTCCACACCGCCGCCGGAGTCCCACAGAGCGACTGTCACCCGGAACTCATCCCGGCGCAGGGTTGTCGGCAGCCGCCGCAGCGTCTCCAGGCCGACACGGAGAGGCATGCCGAGCCCCTTCTGGATCCGTTCCACATCCGACAGATCGTCGTGCAGGGCGGCGGGGGGCAGTTCCAAGAAGACCTTCCGGAGCAGCGGCTCCGGCTCCACGGCCAGCTCGACGTACCCACCCTTGTCCAGGACCTCCTGCTCGATATCCAGTTCCACCTCGCCCAGGGGTCGCGCCTGGCAGCCCAGACGGGTCCCCCCGGCCAGCTCCTGCTCCGTCAGCATCTCCAGCTCGAGGGCGGTGGGTTCGGTCACCGGCCCCCGGGGCTGGCAGCGACACTTGGTGCACTTGCCCCGGCCGCCGCAAAGGGACGGGAGGCTCAACCCAACGAGACGCGCCAGCTCCAGAAAGCTGGCATCCGCCTCGGTGCTGAAGCGGGTCCCTCGGGAGATAAACGTGACGCGCCGCTCGGCCATTCGATCCTCTCGCCGGCCCCGCCCCGCCACAGGCGGGGCGCGATGTCCTCTTATACGGGAGGTATCCGCTGTTGGCAAGTCCCGCTCGAGACGGCGGACTGACGGAGACGGCTGTGACCGGGTGCCGGCGACCGAGTCCGGAGAATTGTCGAATGCAACCGTGAATCATTCGGATCGAATGACCAATGACCAATGCCCATTGACCAATGGAGGGGGGCGAGGAACGCGCCGTCAACTGGCATCTCGGAAATCCCATTCAGAGTTGGTCATTGGGATTTGGTCATTCACCGGATTATCCGCGAACCTGTTCGCGGATAATCCGGGCTAGAGGCTCATCCGGTCACGCTTGTCCGAGGGGGGTTCGGTCCCGTGTCGGCGCCGCACCCACTGGTGGATGTCCTCCCGATAGATGTAGGCCAGGAGGGCGGCGGCGGCCGCAATGGTGAGGAAGATGACAAACTCCGTGTAGCGGGCGCTGCCCACCTTGGCTCCCTGGATGGAGAGGAGCCACGTGCCGGGCATCCGTCCGAAGGTGGCGATGACCAGGAACGTCCCGAAGGGAAGGGGGCTTACCCCCAGGAGGAAGCAGAGATAGTCCTTGGGAAACCCGGGAATCAGGAAGAACAGCAGCGTGACCAGTTCCCCGCCGGTGCGGGCCACGAAGTCAAACTTGTGGTACACCTGTTCCGAGACGAGGCGCCGGACGAGCGGCAGGCCCAGCCACCGGCCGAGCCCAAAGGCCAGCATCGACCCCAGGGCCAGGCCGATCGACGAGTAGAGGAAGCCCAGGCCGGTCCCGAACACCCATCCACCGAGGAAGCCGGTGGCCTCGCCGGGGATCGGCGCCAGCACGACCTGCAGGGCCTGGAGGACGATGAAGACGATGGGGGCGTAGGGGCCGGCCCGCTCCAGCAGGTGTTTGACCTCTCGCCGGCTGGAGTAGAAGCGGACCAGCTCCCGGTACTTGATGATGAGGGGATTGCTCGAGAAGGAGACGTAGAGCAGGGTGCCGATCAGGAGCAACCCGGCCGCACCGATCGTTATCCAAAGGACCGTGTTGTTTCGTGGACGCTGGGCTTCCGCACCGATCCTTATCCAAAGGACCGTGTTGTTTCGTGGACGCTGGGCTTCCCGGACCTCCGGGAGGTCTCCGGTCATCCGTCCCTCGTTTCCTGGCATCGCGGGGCCTGGCAGAGAAGCGATCGGTGCCCGGGAGTATAGCCAGCAGACTCCTGCCCGTCATCCGAAATCCTCCGGCTCCGCCAGGGGTGGCCGGCGGGTTTCGAATCCAACCAGCTGCGTGTATTTGCGTTCATTGGCGGTTGCGTCTAGCGCTGGTCTTTCGGCAGGCGCTGGACCCGGTACCCCGCCAGCATCCCTCCATCCACATAAATGATCTGCCCCGTCACGTAGTCCGAGGCCCGGGAGGCCAGGAAGATGACGGCGCCCATGAGGTCCTCGGGCGTCCCGGTCCGTCCCCAGGGAATCATCGCCGCGACACCGCGCGCCCACGCCTCGTCCCGGAACAGGTCGTCGTTGAGAGGCGTCCGGTACCACCCCGGTCCGACGGCGTTCACATTGATCCGGAACGGCGCCAGCTCCAGGGCCAGCTGCATCGTGAGCAGCTTGAGCCCACCCTTGCTGGGGGCGTAGGCCGCCTGGTTGACGGAGGTGTAGGTGCTGGCCAGGGAGGCAGTATTGATGATCTTGCCGCCTCCCTGCGCCTTCATGATGCGTCCCGCGGCCTGGCAGCAGAAGAAGACGGACTTGAGGTTCAAGTCCATCACCGTGTCCCAGTCCTGTTCGGTGTACTCCAGCGCCGTGGCCCGCCGATTGGTGCCGGCATTATTGACCAGGATGTCCAGCCGGCCATGACGCTTGGCCACCGCTTCGAAAAATGCCGGGAGCTCCTTGATCTGCGTGACGTCCACGACCATTCCCGCCGCCTTGCCTCCCGTGGCGCGGATCTCCCCGGCCGCCCGATCTACCACCTCCTGCCGGCGGCTGGCCAGGATGACCAGGGCCCCAGCCTGCGCCAAGCCGGCCGCCATACCTTTTCCGAGGCCGGTGCCACCTCCCGTCACCACGGCCACCCGACCGCTGAGATCGAACAAGTCAGTTGCCATTGCTCCTGCTCCTGTCTGCGGAATACGTCTGGTCCTCTCGCTCGGGAAGCCTCCAGCCGTCAGCGGTCAGCCCTCGACTCCTCCACATACCAGCAAAGCGAAACCCCGTCCAGCGATTTCTGCCTCGGAAGGCTTGGGGTTTTCCACGCGCGAAAGCCATTGTCCAGTATGCGATACAATTCACAATTGGACTTGGCGAATCCAGGCTGGACCTGTATAGTCCATCCCGATGCGGGCGGACTCGGGGGAACCCCTCTTGGATCCTTGCCCGTATCACGACGGTCGGGACCTCGTGGATACCCTCCCCCCTCCCCGCCACCTGGTCCCGGCCGTCGTGTTTTTTCCGACGAAGAAGGAACTACCCGATGAAAGCCATCCGACTGCACCAGCCCGGCGGCCCAGAGCAGCTCCGATACGAAGAGGTCCCCACGCCGCGGCCTGGTCCAGGGGAGGTGCTCGTCCAGTTGAAGGCCGCGGCGCTGAACCACCGGGACGTGTGGATCCGGCAGGGGATGCAGATGGCCGATCGACTGCCCCTGATTCCCGGCTCGGATGGGGCGGGTCTGGTGGCCGCGATCGGCCCGGGCCCACCGCCGCATGGACCAAGGGCTGCAATTCGGGAAGATCGTCCTGGTCCCCTGACCCGAAACCTGACCGCGATGGCCCCGTTTGCAGGCGAGAGCCGTTGACAGGGCAACCGGGCGGGCAGATATTCTACTCAGATTGCGACGAATGCTCTTCACAGAGTTGTGAGGAAGGAGCCGGCGATGTCGCCCGGTGAAGCCCCTGCAGTCAGGGTGGGAAGGGTGCCCGGGGTGCGGTGGGCTGTGCGGCCCTTTGGGGCGTGGTGAGCTCCGGAGGGCCATTCTGTTTTTGCCGCTGGATGCTCGGCCCGTCTCATGCTGGCAGGACGACCACGTGCTCCCCTCGCCTTGGCGATGTGGGCCGTCGGCTTCACCGCCACGGCATCGCAGGTCCTCGTCATCCGGGAGCTGCTCGTCGTCTTCCATGGCAACGAACTTTTCCTGGGGATCATCTTCGGCACCTGGCTCCTCCTCGGTGCGGTGGGAAGCTATGCCGCGCGGACCCGGGCCGAGCGCAGTCCAAAGCCCCTGTCCGCCTTCATGGCTTTGCAGATCTGTGTGGGGGTCTCGCCGCTGGCCAGCGTTCTTGCCCTCCGCTCGTTCCGCTATGTCCTGGGGATTCCGGCCGGCGAGCTGCTGGGCATCGGGTACGTGGCGATCACCTCGTTGATCGTCCTGGCGCCGATTTCGCTGCTGGATGGCGCCCTGTTTCCCTTCGGCTGCCGGGCGCTGGCGGAGGTCGCCAGGAAGGAGGAGGTCTCTGCCCGGGTCTATCTGTATCAATCGTTCGGCGCGCTCCTGGCCGGGCTGGCGCTTGTCGTGTACCTCCTGCACTATCTTGCGCCCGTCGAAATCGCCATGGTGATCTTCCTCGTCAACCTGGGCGCGGTGGCCTCACTGCTGGCAGCGGTTCCCACCTTCCCCGTGGCGAGATACACAAGCCTGGCCCTCCTGCTGGTTACCGGCCTGGGTCTTTTCACTCCCGGCCCGAGATGGCTGGAACGAAAGAGCGCCGAGCTGTTCTGGTACGAGTATTCCCTGGTGGAGACGCGCCAGTCCGTCTACTCCCATCTGGCCGTCATCCAGGATAAGGAGCAGTACACGTTCTTCGCGAACGGCGCCCCCTACGCCACGTCGCCCGTCCCCGAGGCGCTGATCGAGGAGCTGGCCCACTTTCCTCTGCTGTTTCACCGGGGACCGGAGCGGGTGGCGGTCATCGGCGGCGGCGGGGCGGGCCTGCTCACGGAGGTCATGAAATACCCCCTGCAGGAGATCCACTACGCAGAGCAGGATTCGCTGGTCATCGAGCAGTTTCGACGTCTGCCGACGGCCCTGACGGAACAGGAGTTGACCGACCGGAGACTCCGGATCCACCTGCGGGAGGGGCGGCTGTTCCTCAGGACCACGGGCACCCGCTACGACATGATCCTGATGAACCTGCCGGTGGCCTCGACGCTGAGCCTCAACCGGTACTACACGGTGGAGTTTTTCGGACTGGCCAGTGCCAGGCTCAGAGAAGGCGGGATCTTGGCGTTGCGATTGCCCGGCTCGGACACCCTGCTGTCCGACGGGATGCGGCAGCTCAACGCCAGGATATACGCCTCGCTCAAAGCGGTCTTTCCCCACGTGAGGATATTCATCGGGGATCAGAACATCTTCATTGCCTCCGGGGATGCGGGGGTGACTTCGCTGGGGGCGGACGCGCTCGTCCAGCGGTGGCGGTCCCAAGGGATCAGGACGGCCCTCATGCACGAGCGGTATATCCGGTACAAGACCGATGCCCGACGGTTCCGTCAAATGGAGCAGGAGATCGTGGCCGATGGGAACGTGGCAGTGAACAGCGATAGCAATCCCAAGGGGGCGATCGACGGCATGCTGCTGCTCAGCAGCGTCGTCTCACCCAGGATGGGTCGTGTGCTGGAGACGGTCCACCGGATTCCGGCCGGCTATTACCTGGGGTCCGCCATCGCCCTCATCCTCGGGGCTGCCGCCATTCAGGTCAGGCGGAGGGGGGAGCTCTTTCTCCTCTATGCCGTGGCGTCAACCGGCTTCGCGAGCATGCTCCTGAGCATCCTGCTGGTGTTCAGCTTCCAGATCTATTTCGGACACGTGTATCACTACATCGGCCTGCTGACGTCCCTGTTCATGCTGGGATCGGGGGCGGGAGCCTGGTGGGCCATGAAAGGACGCCCCATCCCCCTCCTCACCATCGAGCTGGGCATGACGACCGTCACCGCGGCGGCGTACCTGTTCGTCTGGCTGGGACCCGAAGCCGAGTACGCCCGGTGGATGATTGCCGCTCTCATAACCGCCGCAGGCGTCTTTACCGGCGTTCAGTATCCCGTGGCCGTAGAGCTGGCAGACCGGTCGTACCGGCGGCTGATCGCCACCGCGGGACGGTTATACGCGGTGGACCTGTGTGGCGCTGTCCTGGGTGCCGTCCTGACCGCCGTGGTATTGATCCCGGGTCTCGGGCTGAAGGATACGGTCCTGCTCGCCGGGATGATGAAGGCGGGAAGCGTAGGCCTGGTGTACTGCTGCGTGGGTCCGCGGTGAACCAGAGCCGGCGGGTCGAGCGTGGCAGGGTAGCCGCACGGCGTGGGAGCACGGGAAGGGAGTAAGCGATGCTGGACCGGGCCGTGTACCGTCCCGAGCTGACAAAAAGGGAATTCCTGGGGGTCTGCGGCAAGGGGATATGCTGGCTCTCCGCGGGCTGCCTCTCCGGCTTTCCCACGGCTGCGGAGGCGCAAAGGCCACAGCGGGGTCTGGTCAAGATCAGACGCTCCCCGTATTTCACGCCGCTGGGTGGCGGGGAAATCCGGTGCGAGCTATGCCCCCGGCGATGCCGGGTGCCAAAGGGAGGGCGGGGGGCGTGCCGGGTCCGCGAGAACCGGGAGGGAACGTACTACAGCCTGGTCTACGGCAATCCCTGCGCCATCCACCTCGATCCCATCGAGAAGAAGCCCTTTTTCCATGTTCTCCCGTCCACCGGTTCCTTCTCTGTTGCCACGGCGGGCTGCAATTTCCAGTGCAAGTTCTGTCAGAACTGGGAGATCTCTCAGGCCTCCCCGGAGGAGCTGTTCAACTACGACGTCCCGCCCGAGCTGTTCGTCCGGAAGGCGAAAGAGATCGGGGCCCATTCGGTCGCCTTCACCTATGTCGAACCGACGGTCTTCTACGAATACATGCTGGATATTGCGGCACAGGCACGGCAGGCGGGCCTCCTGAATGTCTACCACTCCAACGGGTTCATCAATCCCGAGCCCCTGCAAGGCCTGTGCAAGGTGCTGGATGCCGCCAACATCGATCTCAAGGCCTTCACCGGGTCCTTCTACCGGGACCTGTGCGGGGGAGAGTTGGCGCCGGTCCTTGCGACCCTGAAGACGTTGAGGCAGGAGCGGGTCCACCTGGAGATCACGAACCTCGTCATTCCGACCAAGAATGACGATCTTACCGAGATCCGGGAGATGTGCCTGTGGGTGAAGAAGGAGCTGGGGCCGGACACGCCCATCCATTTCTCCCGGTTCTATCCCCTCTACAAGCTGAAGAACCTGCCGCCGACGCCGGTGTCCACCCTGGAGAGGGCGCGGGAGGTGGCCCGATCCTGCGGGCTCGAGTATGTGTATCTCGGCAACGTGCCGGGGCACGAAGGAGAGAACACGTTCTGCCCCAGGTGCAAGAAGAGGGTCATCGAGCGGACGGGATTCATGATCCGGGGGATGCACCTGCGGGGGGGAAAGTGCGGCTCCTGCGGGAAACCCATCCCCGGGATCTGGGCCTGACGGAGAATCATTCCCGGCGGAGCTGGTAGAAGTTCCGCAGGGCCACGGAGTGGGGGTCGAGGTTCGTCAGACCGTAGAACCTGGCCCAATCCATCGCCTCCAGGAACTCCTGGACCGTGATGCCGCGGGCGATCTCCGGGTACTCGAAGGCCCGGTACTCCACCCGGTATTGGGCCATGATGTTCACGTAGGTGTTCTGGGGGAGCGTTTCGGCAACCCACCTGACGAACTTCTCCGTATCGGCCACCCGGTTCGGCATGACCAGGTGCCGGATGAGGACCCCGCGCAGGCCGATGCCCCTCCGATCGACCTTGAGCACACCGACCTGCCGGTGCATTTCGAGAATCGCCCGCTTTGCCACCTCGGGATAATCCGAAGCTCCGGCCGAATACTTCGCCGCCTTCTCTGGATCCATGTACTTCATATCCGGCTTGTACATATCCACGATGCCGTCCAGGATCTTCAACATCTCCAGGCGCTCATACCCACTCGTATTGTAGAAGAGCGGAAGCCGGAGACCATTCTTCAAGGCGATCCGCGTTGCATTGAGGATGTTGGGCATGACGTGGGTGGGCGTGACCAGGTTGATATTGTGGCAACCGATCGCCTGAAGCTGGAGCATCATCTCCGCGAGCTCTGCATCCTCGACCTCCTTGCCCCTTCCCTCGTGGGCGATGGGCCAGTTCTGGCAGAAGACACAGCGGAGATTGCAGTTGGAGAAGAAGATGGTGCCCGATCCGTTTTCACCCACGATCGGCATCTCCTCTCCAAAATGTGGATGGGCACTGAACACTACGACCTTGGCGGGAGCCCGACAGAACCCGCGTTCTCCCTTGCGACGGTTGACACCGCACAGCCGCGGGCAGAGCTGGCACTTCTCGAGGATGGCGTAGGCCTGCTCGACTCGCTGGGCAAGCTTCCCCTCCCTCTCCAGGACGTCGTATGCCGGAGTCCATTGCTCCGCTTTTTTCGGGAGGGCGGAGGAGGAATCGGGAGGGGCGAGCAGAGAGCCACCGACGAGCATCGACGTCTTGAGGAACTCCCGGCGCGTGAGCCACATGGCCATGCCTCCCTGCCTTTACTCAAGAAGCTATGTACGAAAAGCCCGCCTGTCAAGGTGGGCCCTGGTTCCTGCAGGTCAGGAGCGGGTCGGTCCTGTTCCCATACCTTCAGAACTCCCATACAACAGGCCGGGGCGGAGCGAAAGGTTATCTTTTCCGACCATTTGGCCGGAAGGGATAGTCTTGCCTCAGCGGTCTGGGATATTTTGTATGAAAATGTCCCTCCGGGGGCAGAGCGGCGGGTCGCATGAACTGGGCTTGACGCCGAAAAGAGGGGAGTAGGAGCGACCGTCTTCTGACGGACAGCTACCAGAGTTCTTGGCTGAGGCTGAACTCCGTGAAAGGAGGAAAGGATGAAGGGGAACAAGAGAATCATCGAGAATCTGAACGCTCTGCTTGCGGATGAGTTGACCGCCATCAATCAGTACATGGTTCAGTCCGAGATGTGCGCGAACTGGGGGTACGAGAAGCTCCACAAGGCGATCGAGAAGCGGGCCATCCAGGAGATGAAGCACGCCGAGAAGCTGATCGGGCGCATCCTTTTCCTGGAGGGGTCGCCGACGGTCAACAAGCTGAACAAGATGGAGATCGGCGCCGACGTGGAGACCCAGCACAAGAACGGCTTGGCCGCCGAGGTGGGCGCCGTGAAGGCGTACAATGATGGGATCCGGTCGGCGGTGGAGGTGGGGGACAACGGGACCCGGGACCTGCTGGAGGCGATCCTCAAGGACGAGGAGGAGCACATCGACTGGCTCGAGGCCCAGCTCGACCAGATCAAGCAGATGGGCATCCAGAACTACCTGGCGGAGCAGGTAGGCTAGCCCTGGGCCGAAATTCCTGGCTGCCAAGGCACCAACAACGCCAAGCCTCAAAGCAGAGGGCTGGAGGCCTCAGGCCGAGTTTCATCTCAACAGTGCTTCGAGAAGCAAGAAAACCTCCGCACACCAGGACCAGTCACCTACTTGAGTTGGGAGAGGAGTAGGGTGGTGGCGGCTAGCGGATGCCCGTCGGATCGCGGGAAGAGAGACACACCGCTGCTTCTGTGCACGAATCTCCGCCCCTTTGGGGAGCGGTAGCCCCCGAAGGGGCGTTGTTTCTCTGAAAAGAGAAGACTCACGCCCGGTATAAGCAGATGTTTCTGTCGGAGGTATCCAGTTGCTGGGCAGTGGAAGGAGTAGGAGCAGCGTCCCCTCTCTGCACACAGCGACCCGACTGGCCTAAGGTCTGGCGAGCGGTAGGACGTGGTTTCTTATGGCAGCGAGGTCGCCTTCAAGGCATCGCTGAAGTTCGGCGAGTTGGAATCGGGTGCAATAGTACCGGGCGTTTCTACTGCGACTCTTGAGCCTGAAATAGAGGTAACCTATCGGCCGCAGTTCCGCTCGCTCCCGGACTTGCTGGTCCCTGACATCATGACCACCGGGGTCGGCCATACCAATCGTTGCCAGGAAGGAGTCAATGTAGTGCAAGGCGGCGTAGTAGACTGCGGTAACAGCCCAGTCACTATAGGCGTTCTTGTCTGTAGCCCGGTAGAATTCCTCATTGTGGCCGGCTTGCAGGATATGATCAGCGAAATTCGGCATGACACACAATCTTAAGGGTAAACTTGAAAGGCACGGGCAGGTTGGATCGAACTCGGATCCTTCCCCTGGCGGAACAGGACGGCAAGATCGAAGGGGATATCGGGGAACTTGTCCATGAAGCCAAGAACAGCAGCGTAGATCTGATCCTCTAGTACGAGGTCAACATCAGGGATCACCACCCAAGCTCTGAAAAAGTCAGCATCCTTCCGGATAAGAATCCGCTCGATGCCTTGGATCTTCAGAAGCTTCTCAGCCAGGAGTCTTTCGATTGAATGGATGACCGTATCAGAAAGGGTTTGGGGTAGGGGTCCACCACCGCTTACCTCGGTGGAGCGAGCCGCTTTCCAGTGAGGGGCAACGCGGGTGGAGGCGCCGAGGTAGAATGTGTAGGTACCCCCGGGCTCCTCGACCAGATCCGAGCGCTCTGTGATCAGGATGTCTCCACGGGATGTGGGTTCGCTGATCGAAAGGGACCTCATCCCTTCCTCCGGAGTTCGTCAGGTGGGTTCACAGTTATCACATTCGAGGACTTGACCACGTAGATCGGGTTTCCCTCCTGATCCCATTCTCCTTCAATCCGCCAGACTTCTGTCGCCACCAGCTTCATTTTCACAACGCTTCCATCCCCCAAGAGATACTGGTTCCAGTGCTCATTCGCCTGTTGGATTTCTATGAGCTGCGCATCCTTTTCTGGGCCTTCTGGTCCGAGGCGAATTTTCCGTTTTGTGGCCGGCATACAGCCCTCCGACTTTCGATGGGAGAGGCTAGCAGCGCGCATATTACTACCGGCAGCATGAACCTTGTCAAGGCCTATGCGCAAGCCGATTTCACGAGTGGCCTACCTCACGGGGCTTCCAGCGGTGTCTTCACTGTTTGTAGTGTGTTGGGCTCCGGGCGGTGGTGTGTTTCTGTCTCTCGCTGCGCAATCTCAAGTAATTGAAAGTCTGATCATATTGCCCTTGTCCAGTAAGGAATCCTGGGAGGTCTTTGCAATCACCATGGTCAGCATTCAGTTCGCCCCGAATTCTGGATACGCCCAGACATCCGATCACGGTAGGATCACATCGCGAGGGGTGTGATGGTGGCGACGGCTTGGGGATTGGACTTCCAAATGGCCGGCTCCTCGTCGGTGTACGGTTCGATCTCGATGCCGTCCGGAACACCCAGAGGGGAGGCGAGGGCGGAGTCAGGGGGATGGGGCAATCGGCTGATGGGTGGCCGGAGCAAACCAGGCTGGTTCTCAAGGACGAACTGCCGTTGTGGAAAGTTTTTCCGACCGACAGGCGTGTCCCAACAAGAATCTATCAGGTAAAGATGCCGAGGGCGATCAGGATGGCGTCTTCCACCTGTCGCATCCGGTCCTCGGAGAGAGGGCGGCCCAAGGGGCGAGCTTCAAGGAGGGACCGATCCAGACACGTGACCTGTTCGCACTTAACGACCGACGTATGGGGCAACCCGCCTTCTCCCCGATCGAGCACAACGTGCGTTGGTGCTGGACGTACTTTCGTCGAGAGCGGGATGACGAGGAGATCGCTGGCCCACCGGTTTCGGACATCGGGGGAAATGACCAGCACCGGTCGAGCCTTCCGCCCTGCTGGCCCGGCCCGCACCCTGGCCAGATACATCTCGCCGCGACGCGGAAATGTGACCGACAATCCTCAATCCCACAGGCGCCGGTTCGATCGTGAGGCAAACTGTGCCCACTCGCGATCTTCCCGCTTTTCCATAGCGGTGAGAGACCGATAATAGGCCTCCACCTCCCGTTCAATCTCCCGCCTCCTGGTTTCCCGTAACCAGTGGGTCAGGGCGACCTCGAGTGCCCGGCTGCGAGAGGAGAGGCCCCGCCGCTTCGTAGTCTGATCGAGGGCCTTTACCATATCGGAGGGCAGGGTGGCGGTGACTCGAACCTTTCGGGATTGTTCCCGGCGTGCCATATGGTCTCCTGTTGTGCTGCGGATTGTGCATACCCTAGTGCATATCGTCTTCCTTGTCAATGCTTACCGGGATCAGGCAGTCCTGTTGCCATATCTGCCTGGAGGAGGAGTCAGATCGCGAGGGGTTTGATGGTGGCGACGGCCCGGGGGTTGCTTTTCCAGATGGCCGGGTCCTCGTCGGTGTACAGTTCGATCTCGATGCCATCGGGATCCATTACGTACAGTGACTTGGAGACGGTGTGATCCGAGGCGCCGAGGATCTGGACGCTGGCTGCCTCCAGTCGTTTCTTCATCTCCACCAGGTCCTGCAAGGTATCCCCCACCTTGAACGCTAGGTGATACAACCCCACGGCCGCCGGATTCGGATCGGGCGCACTCTTCCCGATCTGCTGTAACGCGAGGTCGTGGTGGTTCTCTCCGCAGGAGAGGAAAACCATCCGCCCTCCGTACCGTGCCACCTCCTTCAGGCCCAGGAGGTCCCGATAAAAGGCCAGGGACCGTTCGAGGTCCCGCACCCGCAGTACGGCATGTCCCAACGCCTTGGCTCCCATTTCTACCTCCGGGGGGTCAGGGGCCAGCGATTGCCGAGTGTGGATTTCGGATTGGGGGTTGGTCCCTTGGCACCATCATGCAAGTGGTTACACGGAAGAGTCCTAAGAGGGAGTGTACTTCGACAGGCTGCGGATGGAAAGGGAAGAGAGGGCAGATGCCCCGGATGCGGATGAGGGGCTGGTTCTCCAGGTTGCCTACAGAAACGCGACCCCAGCAATGATCCCCGCGACCGCCACCGCCAGGCCCAGCAAAAGCACCACACGGTACCGTCCGAGAGACCCGGCCAGGAGCATCAGGCAAGGCAGGCTGACCGGCGGAAGCACGACTAAGAGCGTGGCAGCCGGCCCGGTGTAACCCGCCTGGATCATCTGCAGGGCTACCGGGATCTCCGTCCATGTGGAGACCATCAGGAGCGTGCCGGCAATGGCTGCGGACACGACGCTCGGCAGGTTGTTTCCGAAGGTAGAGGGGAGCGCTTGGACCATGGCTGCCGTCGCCACGCTCCACACCCACAGGGTCGGTACCAGGATCAGGGCGATGCGGCCGCTCACGAAGAGCCAGGTGCTCACCAAATCCCCGGGAGTGTTTAACGGCCGTTCACGCACCAGCCCCTCCAGATCGAAAATGCGGTAGTACAGATCCCGCCACCGGGAGACACGGGGATTCAGCGGCCATTGATTTCGGCTTACGCCAATCCGATCCCATCGTTCAGCCAGGCGAGACACCGCGTAGGTCACGAGAACGGCCAGGATGACCCCTGCCAGGACACGGGTAATAGCGTAGGGGGCAGGCAGGAGAACAGCGGCCAAGATGAGGGCACTGAGATTCAGCATGGGCGAGCCAACCACGAACGCCAGGGAGAAATTGACAGATGCGCCTCGCCGCACCAGCGATGGCGTGATGAGAGCGGCGCAGCAGGAGCAGAACGGCTGGGGCAGGGCGAACAACCCTCCGAAGAGCGTTCCTCCAAACCCCGGCCGAGCGCAGTAGGGCTGTAGATACCGGGGCATGAACGTCAGGGCCAGCCCGGCGAGGAGTACGCCCAAGACGGTCGCGTGCCAGACCGCGAGCAGATAGCTCACCGAGAGCGCCACCGGTTTGAGCCAGCCGGTGACGCCGAAGGCCGCCAGCCATCCGGCCCCTAGCGACCCGACTGCTACCGCTCGCGCCGCCGCCACGCCTCGGTATGTGAAGAGATCAGCCACCAGCAACCCAAAGAGGACGAAGGCCATTCGCCCGGTGTAGCTTTCCAGGACGGCCGGGTCGAGGGTCGTCTCGTGCCTCTTCAGGGTCCGATGGCCGGCAAGCAGCCCCATCAGGCCGATGGCCAGCATGAGCAGATGCAGCGGGCTGAGGACAAGGTAGGGAGTCTTGAGGAAGTAGTCCGCGAAGAGGAACCCTCGCCGAAGATCCACGATAGCCAGCAGGAAAAGGCCCAGGGAAGCTACCAAGGCAGTCAGGCTCCATCTGTAGCTCGACGGGACATGCTGCTCGCGGAAGGAATCAGCGCACTCGATACGCACGGGGTGCTCCTCGTTCACATCAAGGTCTGTGGAATACTGTGCCCGATGGCCCCCTACGGCTTGCCAGCCACGCTACTCAGGCTCCCGTGAAAGCGCTGTAATGTATCCCACTAAATTCCTATAGACCAAATCGGAAATGCTGATGGAACAGACGCACAACATCGAGAGCCCGGATGGGCCGGGTCGAGGGCGGCCGAGTTGCCCAAGGTTGAGATGGAAACCGGGGCGGCAAGGATTCGGGGCGTCCGTCAGGTCTTCCCGGGTGATGTCGTGGAGGGGGTGGCCGGTAGCATGCGCCTGACCATCACCGGCAGCAACAGGGAAAGGCCGAAAAGGATCAAGAGCAGCAGGAATCGGCGGGTGAGGAGGTCCGCCGGCGACCCCAGACTGGTCAGTTCGTCCACGAACGCAGTGATGATGAACATGCCGGGGAGCATGCCCAGCGCGGAGCCGACGACGTAATCCAGGAACCGAATCCGCGTCAGCCCGGCCGCATAGTTCAGCGGGGCAAAGGGGATATACGCCAGGCGCAGATAGCAGATCAGCAGGAATCCATGGTCCCCGATCCTGGCCTCCAGGTCCCGGAGTCGCCCGGTCGCCAGACGGGCGGCGAAGTCCCGCCCCAGGAAGCGCGCCAGCAGGAATGACAGGGCGGCGCCCCCCGTTGCGCCCACGAGGTTGTACAGGCCGCCCTGGACCTTTCCAAATATCACGGCCCCCATCAGGGTGAAGACCGTCGCGGGTACCAGGGCCGTGGAGCCCACCGCATAGACGACGACATGGGCCAGCGGGGCCAAGAGGCCGAACCCGCCGACTGCGGCCTGGATCCGTTCCTTGGAGAGGGAGGCCCCCGCCTCGGTATAGCGAAGACCAACAAAGACCAGGAGCAGGCAGACCAGGAGCAGGCTGGCCTTCAGGCCCGCCAGAAAACCGCCGGCCGGCACAGGGGAGGCTGTGCCGGCCGGTGCGGAGCCTTGATGCGGCTGGGTGTCCGTCATGGGGTCGAAGGCGTCGGCATTACCCTGCGGCGCGAGAGACCGGTTGCCTCTGGGAGACTTTCACGTGATCTGAATGGCCATCTCGGGGATGACCTCGCCGATTTCCCAGACAGGCTCTCCCTGGGCCGCGAACCGGTCTCGGATCCCTCGCGCCTGTTCCGCAGGCGCGGAAAAGAGCAGGCCCCCAGACGTCTCCGAATCGAAGAACAGCTCAACCACGGGCCTGGGCAGGGCCGGGGCGATGCGCAGGGCCAGCTTCCCGTCCCGGGAAAGGCCCTCGAGGAACGTCCGGTTTCGACCCATCCCTCCGGCGAAGTGCCCGTCCTCGGCGTACCGCATGGCCCCGGGCAACAGGGGCACCGCCTCCGCTCGGATGCGGAATCCGCAACCGCTGGCCAGGGCCATCTCGGCCCCGTGCCCCAGCAGCCCGAATCCCGTGATGTCCGTGCACCCGCGGACGCCGAATGCTGACACGACCTCGGCCGCCCCCCGGTTCAATCGGGTCATGCTCTGAATCGCCGCTTCCAGGTGAGGGGCCTGGACCCGTTCAGCCTTGCCCGCGGTGGCGATGACCCCGGTGCCGAGGGGCTTGCTCAGGAACAACCGGTGCCCGGGGGTGAGGCCCCCCTTGATCGTGATCCGATCCGGATGGACGAGGCCGGTGACGCACAGGCCGTACTTCGGCTCCTTGTCCACCACGGTATGGCCGCCGGCAATGACTGCGCCGGCCTCGGCCACCTTGTCGGCCCCGCCCTGAAAGATGAGGCGAATGGCGTTTCGGGGGAACTCCCGGGGGAAGCCGGCAACGTTCAGGGCCAGGAGCACCTGCCCGCCCATGGCGTAGACGTCGCTCATGGCGTTGGCGGCCGCCACCGCTCCATACGTGTACGGGTCATCCACGATGGGCGGGAAGAAGTCCACCGTCTGGATGATCGCCTGCCGGTCGTTCAACCGGTACACGGCCGCATCGTCGCTGCTGGTCAACCCCACCAGGAGGTCGGGGTGCTCATGCTTGGCCAGATGATCCAAGACGTCGTGGAGGTCCGCCGGACCCAGCTTGGACGCTCACCCGGCGCAGGCCGCGTATTCCGTCAGCCGAATCTGCTTCCCCGTCGGGGCAACAGGATTCTCCCCCACGGTGATGGCCTCCTTGCAGTCCCCTGCTTCTTCTGCTCCGCCCAGTGCCTGCCACGGATAGCACAGTAGGAGGAATGAGACAAATAGATTTTCTCGATGGAGAGCAATTTCGAAAGCGGAGAGGGCAATGAGGCAATAGCGCTGGGCGACAAGACGGACTACCGGGTCGGGAGCGCCACGTTGACTATGAGGGGTTGCGGGGTGCCACGGCGTTCGATCTGGAGGGAGACGGCGCGACCCGCGCTCCGCATGGCCTGTTCGAAATCCTCCATGGTCCCGATCGGTTGGTCGTTGGCCTTCAGGATCACATCCTGAGGACGCAGGCCCGCGCGGGCGGCCGGAGAATCGGCGTCCACGAAGGCGACGAAGATTCGGCCTGTCGGCTCCGCCGGGATCCGCCGTTGTTCCTGGTCCTCCGCACCCCGGACGAGGAATCCGAACCGTTCACCGGCCAGTTGGGCGCGGGCCTCGAGCGGCATCGGCCCGATGGTCACGGGGAGCGTGACGCGGGAGGCGTCCCGCAGGACCGTGACCATGACGCGCTGGTCGATGGGCTGAGCCCGGATCGTCCGCTGAAGCTGCCGGACATCCCAGATCGGCTGGGCGTCTACCTGGACGATGACGTCCCCTCGCTTCAGGGACGCCCGTTCGGCCGGCCCGCCTCTCAACACGTCCACCACGACAACACCGATCCCCGCCGCAGGGCCAAAGGTCGTGGCCAGGCGGCTGGCCAGATCCTCTCCCACGTCCGAGATGGTGATTCCAAGCCAGCCGGGAACCGAAGGAACATCCGTGACGGCCCGTGCAGGCGTCTCGGAGGAGGCCACGGCAAGGAAGGCAAAGGTCACACTCGCAAGGACACCCATCCGGTGGTGCCGCGTCATGACTTTATCAGCTCTTTCACCTCGATGTCCACGCCGCAGATCTCGCAGTAGACCCATTCGCCCGAGACGTCGGCCATATCGAACGTCTGCTGGAAGCAGTAGGGGCAGAACCGAACGTCCCGGACATACCGTGGTAGCTCGGGCATAAAGACCCTCTCGGGGAAGATTGCTTGGCAAGAGCTTAGCCCACGCTACCCTGAACGTCAATGGGAGACCGCGACCCGAGAGCCTAGAGCCGAGAGGATTCGCAGACAAGGAGCGGGGGGACAAGGGGACACGGAGAGGCGCGGGCGGAGAGGCGAAATGCAGGGGAGCCGCAGAGCGACGGGTGAAAACGGGGAGGAGGGGAAACGGGGAATCGGAGAGCCGGAGACACGGGGAGCGGGGGACAAGGAGACCCGGGGACCGGCGGAGTGCGGAATGGCCGAAGACCCGAGAGTCAAGAAGCATCTCGAAGCATCCGAGGGGTACCCAAGCACCCAGAGAGGGTCCCGAGTTAACCCCGATCCAAAAAAAGTGGCGACAGTCTGATCACCAGATTGCCTCGGTGTGGGGTCCCGTCCAGGGAAATTGCCATAGGCCCCTATAGGGGCGATGCATGCTGCCCGGCGCTTCCCCTCGTCGACGCTCTGCCAGCGTCTGGGCCGGGCATGGGGCCTCGTTGGAATTTCGGATCGGGGTCAAGGCCTGCGACGTTCCAGGAGAGGAGACAACCAACTGGCCGAGCGTTGACAGCTAGTTGGGCGTGTGATATGGTGCACCTGCCTGGTACAGCAAAAGGATTGGGGAAGGCTTGGGGGCAGGGTTGGCGTCATGGCGTGGCCCTGCCTTTTTGTTCATGGATATGCCAGGACGGTCTCCAGGCGGTCGGCACGGTCGGTTGCGGGTGCTTCCGCTTGCCGGGGCCGTGCTCTTCCTTCAGGCGGAGCAGGCGGCAGCGGGGGCGCTCGAGCGCGCCATGCTGGGCAAGTCCCAGGTCGTGGACCTGACACACGCCCTGGACGGGCGCGCGCTTTCCCAGCCGCTGGACCCGCCTCCGGTCCCGCCTCCGG
>Ga0209172_10001579_pt1 | contig 46882 bp, 41 predicted proteins | sample LarsenN4metaG_FD_184113 | JGI IMG/M metagenome (GOLD analysis project Ga0209172, IMG submission 184113) | Hot spring sediment bacterial and archeal communities from British Columbia, Canada, to study Microbial Dark Matter (Phase II) - Larsen... ... | reverse complement strand
ACTGAACAACGCTATGCTCTTTCATGGTGGCGTATCTCCTTTGTTCGCTGATCTACGATCTTGACAACCGCATTTCAGCAGAGGTACGCCGCCGCCTCAACTCATACACCAGAATCGATCATAGCTCAAGGGCGAAGAGCGCGGGCGTTTACCGTATGCCCAACCATTACAGGAGAGGCTTTCGAATGCCTGCGATCAGCTCAGTTCTGGAGGCGGATCATCGACGCGCCGATGCTCTTTTCGACTCCGCCGTGCGCGCGGCAGAGCAGGAGGACTGGGGTGAATGCCAGATCCAGTTCGATTCGTTTGTGGCCGCGCTCAAGCATCACATGCAGATCGAGGAGGTGGTGTTGTTCCCGGCCTTCGAGCAGGCGAGCGGCATGCTGCAGGGCCCGACGGAAGTGATGCGGCGGGAACACCAGGAGATGCTGGCGTTGCTGGAAGAGATGGCCGGCCTGCTCGAGGATCGCAACGCGAACGACTTTCGCACTTTGGCGCAGGCGTTCGCCCAGATCATGAACGCACACAGCATGAAGGAGGAGCGCGTCCTCTATCCGATGTGCGATCGGCTGATGCCGGACTTCGACACCGATCAGTTCGGCCTCACGCTTACCGAACGATAGTGAACTGCTCCACGAGGGCGTGATTCGGCGGCGGGGCGCAGGTCCTCCCTTTTCAGCATCCGCTGGAGCGTCCAGTGGGATGTCGCAAAACCCAAACTTTTGCGACACGTTTTCTTGACGTGTCGCCGGCGGCGACATAAGCTGGGAACGTGTCGCAAAAAGTGACTTTTTAGAACATGACCCGATGGAGCCCCGACCGGCCCTGGAACGCGCTGCCCAAGCTGCCGCCGAAGGCGGAGCTTGAGTCGAAAGCCGTCCTGAAACAGTGCATTACCGCCAGGGCGGCGCTTGCCGAACTCAAGCAGGCCGTCGCGCTGATACCGAACCCGGGCATGCTAATCAACACGCTCCCGATCCTGGAAGCGCGGGCGAGCTCCGAGATCGAAAACATCGCCACCACCGCCGACAAGCTCTTCCAGCATCTCCAGGCGGACGGAAGTGCCGACCCCGCCACCAAGGAGGCGCTGCGGTATCGACGCGCTCTCCTCGAGGGCGTGCGCGCGATCAAGAAGCGACCCCTCGTGACCCGAACCGCCGAAGCGATCTGCACGCAGATCAAAGGCACCGAGATGACGGTGCGTAAAGTCCCGGGGACGGCGCTTGTCAGGAACGCTTCCGGCGAACTCGTGTACACGCCGCCGGAAGGCGAGGCGCTTTTGCGGGAGCTGCTCGCCAACTGGGAGCGCTTCCTCCACGAAGAAACGTCGCTCGATCCGCTCATCCGCATGGCGGTCGGCCACTACCAGTTCGAAGCCATCCACCCTTTCACCGACGGCAACGGCCGCACCGGACGGATCCTGAACAGCCTCTTCCTCGTGAAAGAAGGCCTGCTGCCCCAGCCCATCCTTTATCTCAGCCGCTACATCATTGCGCACAAGGCCGACTACTACCGGCTGCTGCTTTCCGTCACGAGCGATGGCGCCTGGGAAGATTGGATCCTCTACATGCTGCGCGGCGTCGAGGAAACCGCCGCGTGGACCACGGCCAAGATCGGCGCGATCCGCAAGCTCTCCACCGAAACCACCGACTACATCCGGCAGACGCTGCCCAAGATCTACAGCCGCGAGCTCGTCGACGTGATCTTCGAGCAGCCCTACTGCCGCATCGCCAACATCGTGGAAGCCGAGATCGCCGGCCGACAGGCCGCCTCGCGCTACCTGAAGGCGCTCGCCGGCGCCGGCGTCCTGCGCGAACAGGCCTTCGGCAAGGAAAAGCTCTTCGTTCACCCGAAGCTGATGAATCTCCTCACGCGCGACACCCACAACTTCGAGCCCTATCGCAAAAAGGACGCATGAACAAGACCGAGCGCATATTCAAGATCGAGCAACTGATCAGGGCGCGGCGCCTCGTGTCGTTCCAGGAACTGCTCGAAGAACTGGAGGTCGCGCGCGACGCTGAAGCGCGATCTCGAGTATCTGCGAAGCCGCATGAAGACGCCGATCGTCTACGATCGTGAGGCAAACGGCTACCGCATCGCACCAAAGCGCGGCGAGCCCGAGCGCGTGGAATTTCCGGGATTGTGGTTCAACGCTCAGGAAGCCGCCGCGCTCCTCACCATGCAGCACCTGCTGGAAGAGATTCAGCCCGGGCTCCTCAAGCGTCATATCGAGCCCCTCAGGGACCGGCTGCGAGCACTGCTCGAAAGCTCGGATCACTCGTTTCGCGAAATCAACCGCCGCGTGTGCATCCTGCACCTTGGCCGGCGCGTTCCGCAGCCGAAGTTTTTCGAAGTCGCCGCCAGCGCGCTGCTCAACCGGCGCCAGCTGCAAATCGGTTACTACTCCCGGTCCACAGACGAGACGACCGAACGCGCGGTCTCCCCGCAGCGGCTCGTCTGCTACCGCGAGAACTGGTATCTCGACGCGTGGTGCCATTTGCGCGGGGACCTGCGTAGCTTCGCCATGGATGGCATCCAGCGTGCGAAGATCCTCGATACGCCGGCAAAGGAGCTCGCCGAAAGAGATCTCGACGAAGTGCTCGCCGAGGGCTACGGGGTCTTTTCTGGCAAGCCTAAGGCCTGGGCGAGGCTTCGGTTCACAGCCGCACGTGCGCGGTGGGTCGCGACCGAAGAGTGGCACCCGAAACAGCGCGCGCGCTTCGAGCCCGACGGGCGTTATGTGCTTGAATTCCCGTATAGCGATGACCGGGAATTGCTCGGCGATATTCTCCGGCACGGCGCCGAAGTGGAAGTGCTGGCGCCGGAGGCACTACGTGCGCGTGCGCGTGCCGAGCTCGCCAAGGCAGCTCGCCTGTACGGAAAGTAGGAGTTATAAGCGTCTTTCCATAGGCAGGCTCATCCTCTGAGCCTGCCCGATGCGATCATGGCCGCGTCCACTCTGGTAGGAGGCGGCTCATGGTCACGTCAGGCATCAGCGCCCACGCGCAGGCGCGCATGCAACAGCGCGGCATCAACGACACGGTGCTCGATCGCCTACTCGAATTCGGGAAGGTCGCGCACGACCACCATGGCGGCGAGGTGATTTTCTTCAACAAGCAGGCACGCCAGCGGCTTCGTAGGGATCTTCCTTCTGACGACTACCGAGCTCTGGAGCGCTACTTCAACGCCTACGCGGTGATCGGTAACGACGGTGAAGTGGTGACGGTCGGCCGGCGCTGGAAGCGCATCCCGCGCGGGTAGGTGAGGAGAACGCAACTATGCAACCCATCGCTGAGGCACTTTCCCGCGTCCGACTGGGCGAACCCGTCCAGTTCAGGAATCTGACCGTGTTCCCGCTCTTCGGGCGCTCGAGTGGCGCGCCCGGCTACCTGCTGCTCGGTGACGCGCTGGAACAAAAGCTCGCCCACGTCACCGAAGTCTCCGAATCGGGCGCTGTGCCCGAGCTTCTATTCGTAAACGACGCCGCCGAGAAGGTGCTCCTGGTCGATGGCGAGGAACTCGTCGGCGCGCGACAGAATCGCATCCTGAATGTCACATTGCTGGTCGGCGGCAAGCAGAAGGTCGTGATCCCGGTTTCCTGCGTGGAGCAGGGGCGCTGGGCGTGGAAGTCGCGTCACTTTGCGAGTGCGGACCGCGCGCTCTTCGCCAAGGCACGGGCGAAGAAGGCATGGCAGGTCAATGCATCACTACGTGAGAGCGGCAGCCGCTATGCCAATCAAGCCGAGATCTGGAGCGATATCAGCGCCAAGGCCGCGTGCCTCCGAGTGCAGTCCAGCACGCAAGCCATGGCTGACATCTACGAGCAGCAGAGCGCTCAACTCGAGGACTACGTGAAGGCTTTCCGCCCGCAGCCTGGCCAGGCAGGCGCAGTCTTCGCGATCAACGGTCGCGTGACCGGCGTGGAGTTGTTCGATTCCGATGCGACTTTCCGCAAGTTCATGGAAAAGCTGGTGCGCAGCTACACGATGGACGCGATCGAGGAAGCGAGCCCCGAGGCGAACCCGCCCGTGGAGGAATCTGTGCGCCGGTTCCTCGACGACATGAAATCAGCCCCCGTGCAGCGCTTCCCCGCGCTCGCCGAAGGCGAGGACCTCCGTATCGAGAGTGACGCTGTCGTCGGTGGTGCGCTCTACGCTGAGAACCGCTTGGTGCACCTCTGCGCGTTCCAGGTGGAAAAGCCCGTAGGCCGCCCCATCGGCCGCGGCGGCACCATCGACTTCGATATTCCAGCTTCCCCCCGCCGCAGCTCTCGCCGCATGTAAAGCATCCCTGCCTTGGCAGCTAGATCTGTCCCAGTTCTGAAGCAGCGATCGAAGAGGGCGATTCGAATAGAGCGCAAACGGCGATTATTAACGAGCCCAATCTCCTTTGAGTTCGTCGCACGGCGCTTCCCCGCTGCCTACGATCGAGGCGTCGAGAAGGTCATTCCGCTGCAGAGCAAGAAGGGCATGGTGAGCCACATAATTCTGCCGTTCTGTGGACAAGATTTTCCACAATCGGCGGAATACTCCACGGAAACGAAAGGGGGGGGGGCGTACTGTAAGTTATGAAGTTGGTGGCTCCCCGACCAGGGCTCGAACCTGGGACCTGCGGATTAACAGTCCGTCGCTCTACCGACTGAGCTATCGGGGAATAAACCCTTGAAAAAGCAGCGTGTAGCGCCGCTTTTGAAAGGCGCATATATTAATCGCTGGCCCCGGCCCGGTCAATGCAAACGAGGAACGGACGCACATGAAGTGGGTGAAGCGCGGCGCGTTGGCGTTCGGCATCGTGCTCGCCGTGCTCGCGTTGCTGCCGTTGTTCTTTTCGCTCGACGACTATATCCCGTACATCGAGCGCGAAGCGTCGGCAAAGCTCAAGGAACCGGTCAAGATCGAGCGCCTGGGCGCATCGTTTCTGCCCGTGCCGCAGCTCACGGTCAATGGCATCACGGTCGGAAAGGCGAGGGATGTCAAAGTCGGGCGCGTCACTGTAACGCCACACCTCCTTTCTCTCTTGGGCAGCGTCAAGACGATCCGGAGCATCGAGATCGAGGATCTCGTGCTCGCGGATGCGGCGTTCGAAAAGATTCCGCTGTGGACGCAAGGCGGCGCTTCGAAGGAAGGGCCGCAGGTGCGCATCGACAAAGTGCGGGTCGATGGCGCCATCGTGCACCTGGGCAAGACCAAGGTGGGACCGCTCGATGCGACGATCATCATGGCGGCGTCAGGCGAACCGCAGGAGGCGGTGATCAGCACGCGCGATGGTGCCCTCAAGGCAAACGTCACGCCCCGGCAGGGCAGCTACCTCATCGAGGTGCACGCGAAATCCTGGAAGCTTCCGCTCGGCCCGCCGATCCATTTCGATGAGCTGAAGATGCAGGGCGTCGCCACGACCCAGGACCTCAACGCGAAAGAGCTGAGTGCAAGGCTTTACGGGGGTACGGTGAGGGGCAACGCGGCGCTGCGCTGGCAGAAGGGCCTGCAGCTCAGCGGACGCTTCGACGTTCAGCAGGTCGAACTGAAGGATCTCGTGCCGCTGCTCTCGCCGGGAACGCGCCTGAGCGGCAGGCTCAACGCGAAGCCGGTGCTGTCCGCGCGCGCCGCCAGCGCAGCGCAGCTCGCCGGTACATTACGTCTCGAGACGCCGTTCAATATCCAGAACGGCGTGCTCTACGGTGTCGATATCCAGAAGGCAGCCACGCGCATCATCAGCAAGGAGCCGACCGGCGGTGAGACGCGCTTCGACGAGCTTTCCGGGCATCTCCCGTTGGAGCGCGGCGCCTATCGCTTCACGCAGCTCAAGATCGCATCGGGCGCGCTGGCGGCGAGCGGCAACGTGACGATCGCGCAGAACAAGGAGCTGTCGGGGCGAATCAGCGCAGAGGTGAAGGCAGCCAGCATCGCATCCGCGAGCGTGCCGCTCAATGTATCGGGGACGGTGCAGAACCCGGTAGTGTTGCCGACGGGCGGCACCGTCGCAGGTGCGGCGGTGGGCACGGCAATACTGGGGCCGGGCGTGGGCACGACCCTGGGCGCAAAGGTGGGAGAGTGGACCGAGGGTCTTTTCGGGAAGAAGGAGCCGAAGCGCTAGATTGCCCTTCGACTCCGCGTTGCTCCGCTCAGGGCGAACGGTGCTTGTTAGGCGCCGCTACACGAGGACGTTTGCGATGGCGCGCGACACGTAGTCGATGTTGCGGGAATTGAGCGCCGCGACGCAGATGCGCCCGCTCTCGATGGCGTAGACGGAGTACTCCTGCCGCAGCCGCAGTACCTGTTCGCGCGAGAGCCCCGAATACGAAAACATGCCGCGCTGGCGCACGACGAAGCTGAAATCGAAGTCGGACCGGAGCGCGCGGATCTTCTCCACGAGCTGGCGCCGCATGAGCTTGATGCGATCGCGCATGCCGCCCAGTTCGGTTTCCCACAGCGTTCTGAGTTCCGGCGTGGTCAGCACCATCTGGACCATCTGCGCGCCGTGCGTCGGCGGATTTGAATAGTTGGTGCGGATCACGCGCTTCAACTGGCTCAGGGTGCGTGCCGCTTCGTCGGCATCCTGCGTGACCACCGACAGGGCCCCGACGCGCTCGCCGTAGAGCGAAAGCGACTTGGAGAACGAGGTCGAGACGAATACGACCGGGCACGCCTCGGTAAAGCGCCGCACCGCGTGGGCATCCGCATCGATGCCGTCGCCGAAGCCCTGATAGGCAAGGTCGAGGAAGGGCATGAGGCCGCGCCCATTTACCACTTCGATCACGCGCTCCCACTGCTCGGGCGCAAGATCGACGCCGGTCGGGTTGTGGCAGCACGCGTGCAGCACGACGATGTCGCCTGCGGGCAGGCGATCGAGTTGCGCGAGCATCGCGTCGAAATTTACCCCATGCGTCGGCGCATGATAGTAGGGATAGGTGCCGACCGTATAACCTGCGTACTCGAAGAGCGCGCGGTGGTTCTCCCAACTCGGATCGCTGATCCAGAGCCCAGCCTTCGGATTGACGCGGCGAAGAAGGTCCGCGCCGACCTTGAGCCCGCCGGTGCCGCCTAGAGTCTGGACAGTGACGATGCGTCCCGCGCCCAGCGCCGCGCTGCCTTCGCCGAATACCAGCCGCTGCACGGCGCGGTCGTAGGCCTGCAGCCCGTCGATCGGCAGGTAATTGCGCGGCAGCGCCATCTCGGCGAGCTTCTGCTCGGCGCGCCGTACCGATTCGAGCATCGGAACTTTGCCGTCGTCGTCGCAGTAGACTCCGACGCCCAAGTTGACTTTGTCGGGGTGAGTGTCGGCATTGAACGCTTCCGTGATCCCGAGGATGGGATCGCGCGGCGCCATTTCGAGGTTCTGGAGGAGGGAAGGTTTCATGCCGTGCATTCTACCCGCTCCAGCCCTTCTTTGTGCAGTGCACACGCCGTTTTCCCGCATCTTTTCCGGATCTTGAGTGGCGACGCGGCGCACGGCTGTGGGAAAATTACCGATTTACCCGGCCAACCATCGCATGGCACGCGCAGTACCGCAAAAGACCGCGGAGGGGAGCACGCTTGCCCAGCCGCTGAGCTTTCCCGGGAGCCCGTATCGGCTCTACGAGATGTTCCCTCCGGCCGGCGACCAGCCCGAGGCGATCGAGAAACTGGTGGCCGGCGTGCGCGACGGGCTCGCCTACCAGACCCTCCTCGGCGTGACCGGCTCGGGCAAGACCTACACCATGGCGCACGTCATCGCGCGCCTCGGCTGTCCGGCGCTCATCATGGCGCCCAACAAGACGCTCGCCGCGCAACTCTATTCCGAGATGCGGGAGTTCTTTCCCGAGAACGCGGTGGAGTACTTCGTCTCGTACTACGATTACTACCAGCCCGAGGCGTACGTTCCTTCGAAGGACCTCTACATCGAGAAGGACTCCAGCATCAACGAGCACATCGAGCAGATGCGGCTTTCGGCCACCAAGTCGCTGCTCGAGCGTAAGGACGCCATCATCGTGGCGACCGTGTCCGCGATCTACGGTATCGGCGATCCGGTCGAGTACCACGGCATGATCCTGCACCTGCGCGAGAAGGAAAAGCTCGCGCAGCGCGACGCGATCCGGCGCCTGACGGAGATGCAGTACCAGAGGAACGAGCTCGAATTCCGGCGCGGCACGTTCCGGGTACGCGGAGACATCCTCGACGTCTTCCCCGCGGAGAACTCGGAGACGGCAGTGCGCGTGACGCTCTTCGATGACGAAGTCGAGACGATCCATGTGTTCGATCCGCTCACGGGGCAGGTGCTGCAGCGGGTGGGGCGCTACACGGTGTATCCGTCGAGCCATTACGTCACCCCGCGCTCGACGACGCTGCGCGCGATCGAAGCGATCAAGGCCGAACTGCGCGAGCGCATCGAGTGGTTCCAGCAGCGCGGCAAGCTGCTGGAAGCGCAGCGCATCGAGCAGCGCACGCGCTTCGATCTCGAGATGCTGAACGAGATGGGCTTCTGCAAGGGCATCGAGAATTACTCGCGCCATCTCTCGGGACGCAACCCCGGAGAGCCGCCGCCGACGCTCATCGACTACCTTCCGCCCGACGCGCTCATGTTCATCGACGAGAGCCACGTGACGATTCCGCAGCTCGGCGGCATGTATCGCGGCGACCGCGCCCGCAAGGAGAATCTCGTGGACTACGGCTTCCGGTTGCCGTCCGCGCTCGACAACCGGCCGCTGCGCTTCGACGAATTCGAGGCGATCGTCCGGCGCACGATTTTCGTCTCCGCGACGCCGGCGGAGTACGAGCGGCAGCACCAGGCGCAGGTGGTGGAGCAGGTGGTGCGTCCGACGGGGCTCGTCGATCCGCGGCTCGAGGTGCGGCCGGCGGCCACGCAGGTGGACGACCTGCTTTCGGAAATCAACGCGCGCGTGGCGCAGAACGAGCGCGTGCTCGTCACGACGCTCACCAAGCGCATGGCGGAGGATCTCACCGACTACCTGTCGGAGCACGGCATCAAGGTGCGCTATCTGCACTCCGACATCGACACGGTCGAACGCGTCGAGATCATACGCGACCTGCGACTCGGAGAATTCGACGTGCTGGTCGGCATCAACCTGCTGCGCGAAGGGCTCGACATCCCGGAAGTCTCGCTGGTCGCGATCCTGGACGCCGACAAGGAAGGTTTTTTGCGTTCGGAGCGCTCGCTGATCCAGACCATCGGCCGCGCGGCGCGCCACATCAACGGCACCGCCATCCTCTACGCGGACGCGGTGACGGATTCGATGCGGCGCGCGATCGACGAGACCGAGCGCAGGCGCGGCAAGCAGATCGCCTACAACGAAGCGCGCGGCATCACGCCTCAGGGCATCAAGAAGCGCATCAAGGACATCATCGACGGCGTCTACGACGCGGAGACGGCGCGGCAGGGAATCAAAGCAGCACAAAACCTCGCGCGCTACGACACGCTGAGCGAGAAAGAGCTCACGCGCGAGCTGAAGCGCCTGGAGAAGGACATGCTCGAGGCGGCGCGCAACCTGGAATTTGAGCGCGCGGCGCAACTCCGGGATCAGCTTTCGACGCTGAAGGAACGGCTGTTCATTTCCACGGCGTGAGCGGGACCGTCCCGGTGCACCTCAGGAGAAAGACGCCGATTGCGGCAGGGCGGATCGTGGCTCGAGGACCATGCACATGACGCAGCGCTCGTGCGGCGGTTGCTCGCTCTGCTGCAAGTTGATCGCGGTGCGCGAGCTTAAGAAAGAACCCGGCGTGTGGTGCGTCCATGCCCGGCCCGGCTGCCGCATCTATGGCAAGCCCGAGCGTCCCGCCGGTTGCGGGGTCTTCACCTGCGCGTGGCTCGAACGCGACCCGGCGACCACGTCGGGGAAGCTCGCTTTGCCGGACCACCTGCGACCGGATCGATGCCACGTCGTGCTGACCGGCCTCGTCGGTGCGGACGGCATCGCGGCACACGTCGATCCATCCTACCCGCTCGCGTGGCGCGAGGGCGATATCGGCCGACTGTTGCAGGACGCGGTCGGCGACGGCGTGAAGGTGCTCGTCATCGTCGGTCCCAGGCGTCACGCTTTCAATGCCACGCTCGACGAGCTGGAGCAGCTCGCCTCGCAGGCGAGCGCGGGCAAGGTTTGATACCTTGCGCGCAGGCTCAGAGGCTGTAATCGATGAATGCGGACCATGAAGGAATGAATCAGACGGCACCCGAACGACGCATCGTCAGCGTTCTCTTCATCTGCATGGGCAACATCTGCCGCTCGCCGACGGCGGAAGGCGTGTTCAAACACTAGGTGCGCGCGGCCGGGCTCGATCACGCAATTCTCAGTGATTCCGCCGGGACTCACGACTATCACATCGGTGAGCCGCCCGACCGTCGTGCGCAGGAGGCGGCGCGCCGCCGCGGTTACGATCTGGAGGATTTCCGCGCGCGGCGCGTGACCGCGAAGGACTTCGCAGCTTTCGACCTGTTGCTCGCGATGGACGAGCATAATCTCCGGATGCTCCGGCGCCTGTGCCCACCCGAGCACACCGCGAAGCTGCGGCTCTTACTGGAATTCGGCACTCAGTCGCATATCCGCGAAGTGCCGGATCCCTATTACGGCGGCGTCCAGGGCTTCGAAACGGTACTCGATCTCATCGAGGATGCGGCGCAGGGTCTGCTGCGCCACATCCAGTCCGAGCTGCTCCGCTAACCGATCAGGGCTCTGGGGAGCGACGCTTCCTGCCTTGCCTCCTCGGAGGTCTGCGACGGTGGCGAGGGCCTCGCTGTCTCGACTTGGATCAGCGGTTCGTCGCTGAGCGGTTGTAGCGGGCGACGCTCGCGTTTGCGCGGAGGCGGCGCCGGTTGTTCCTGCGCGGCGCGTTCCTGTGCGGCTCTGAGCTTGTCGCGATCGGTCTCGATCTGGGTGAGGTCGGACTGCCAGTCGAGCTCGAGGATCGGCTTCGGCGCGGACGGCGCCTCGGCGGCCGGCAAGTCTTCCCGCACCGTTTCCTGCACCACCGGCAGAGGTGGTGGCGACGACTGGGCCGCGATCTCCGATGCCTTCGCATCGGTGTCGACGGGCGCGGGCACGGCGACGGTTGGTTGTTCCACGACGGGCGCAGGCGGCTGCGGCGGCGGCAACGTTTCCACAGCGTTGGCGGCCGCGCTCGCCAACGGCACGACCTCGGCCGCAGGTGAGGGCCGTTCCGGTCCGCTCACGCCCGGTGTCGGCGCCGCGGCTCTCGGCGCACCCCCATCGCGATGCTCGTGGCGGTCGCGACGACCGCGACGACGCCGGCCCCGTCCCTCGCCGTGCTCGCGCGGCGCAGGCTGTTGACCTGCTTCCGGCGAACGTTGCGGTTCGGACGCCATCTCTTCGCGTGGCGGGCGCTGGCGTGGCTGCTGACCCGCGTCAGGGCGCGCCTCGGGACGTCTGCCGTCGCCGCGCTCCTCACGCCCGCGCCGCCGCTGCTGATCGCGATCGCGCCGTGCTTCGCCCGGTGCTTGCACACCTTCTTCGATGCGTGCGCGCTGCGGGTGCTGAGTTCCGCGATCTCGCCGTGAATCGTCACGCGCTGGCATGGGGCCTCGCGGGCGGCCATCGCGCCGCACGCGGGGCGGCATGGCGGGCACGGGACGCGCTTCTTCGGCAGCGGCCGGCGCCGGCGCCTCGGGTCGGCGCTTGAACCAGCCCATGATCTTGCCGATGATCGACGCAGCTTCCGGTTGTGCTGCCGCAGGCGCCGGCGTCGGCGCCGGAGCCGGGCTCGGAGCACTGGGCGCCGGCTGACTCGGCGTGATGCCCTTCACGACCGCTTCGGGGCGCGCAACTGCAGGCTCCTGTCCGGCCAGCGCCTTTTCCTCTTCGGCCGGCAACTCCACGAGGTTATAGCTCGGAGGCAACGGCTCTGCCTGATTGAGGTCATCGTGCCGCAGCCGCGCCACGGAGTAATTGGGGGTCTCGAGATGGATGTTGGGGATGAGCGTGACCGTGACGCGGTGACGCGCCTCGATCAACTGCAGGTCCACGCGCTTCTCGTTGAGAAGGAACGTCGCTACATCCACCGGAACCTGCGCGTTCACGGCAGCCGTGTTTTCCTTCATCGCCTCTTCCTGGATGATGCGCAGGATGTGCAGCGCCGTGGATTCCGTTCCGCGGATGTGGCCGGTGCCATGGCAGCGCGGGCAGGGGCTGTGGCTGCTCTCGCCCAGCGAAGGCCGCAGCCGCTGGCGCGAAAGCTCCATCAGCCCGAAGCGGGAAATCTTGCCCATCTGTACCCGGGCGCGATCGACCTTGAGCGCTTCGCGCAAGCGATTCTCCACCTCGCGCTGGTTGCGCGCGTTCTCCATGTCGATGAAGTCGATCACGATCAGGCCGCCGAGATCACGCAGCCGCAGCTGCCGCGCGATTTCGTCCGCAGCCTCGACATTCGTGCGGAAAGCAGTTTCCTCGATGTCCGCGCCGCGCGTCGCGCGCGCGGAGTTGACATCGATCGATACCAGCGCCTCGGTGTGGTCGATCACGACCGCACCGCCCGAGGGCAGGTTGACCGAGCGCGAGAACGCCGACTCGATCTGGTGCTCGATCTGGAAGCGCGAGAAGAGCGGCACGTCGTCCTTATAGAGCTTGACGCGATTGACGTTCCCCGGCATGACGTGCCCCATGAACTGGCGCGCCTGCTCGTAGATGCTTTCGGTGTCGATCAGGATCTCGCCGATGTCCTGATGGAAGTAGTCGCGGATCGCGCGGATGACGAGGCTCGACTCCTGATAGATCAGGAATGCGCCGCTCTGCTGCTGGGCGGCGTTCTCGATCGCCTGCCAGAGCTGCATGAGGTAGTTGAGGTCCCAGCCGAGCTCCTCGGTGGTGCGGCCGATGCCGGCGGTGCGTGCGATGACGCTCATGCCGGGCGGGACGTCGAGCTGGCTGATGGCTTCGCGCAGCTCGTTGCGTTCCTCGCCTTCCACACGGCGCGAGACGCCGCCGCCGCGCGGGTTGTTCGGCATGAGCACGAGGTAGCGCCCCGCGAGGCTGATGAAGGTGGTGAGGGCGGCGCCCTTGTTGCCGCGCTCGTCCTTGTCCACCTGGACGATCAGCTCCTGACCTTCCTTGAGGGCGTCCTGGATGCGGGCGCGACCGACATCCACGCCGGGCTTGAAGTAACTGCGGGCGACTTCCTTGAACGGCAGGAACCCGTGGCGCTCGCTGCCGTAATCGACGAACGCGGCTTCGAGGCTGGGCTCGATGCGGGTGATGACACCCTTATAGATATTGCTCTTGCGCTGTTCCTTGCTGGAGGACTCGATATCGAGGTCGACGAGCTTCTGCCCGTCGACGATGGCGACGCGCAGCTCTTCGGCCTGCGTCGCGTTGAACAACATTCGCTTCATTGTTATCGTCTCCCGCGCTCAGACACGGGATGGGCAATCCTGCCGCGGCCTGCACGGTGCAGGCGTAGTGCATCTTCTCAGTCGCTGGCTACCCTGCCATCAAGAGGTGGGTCATCGCGTGTTCGATGTACTGCAGTTTGCCGTTCGTGGATCCGGCGCCGCGCGCGGATCGAAAATCTTCGTGGTGTTTTGAGCGCGTAATTCGTCTACTATCGCTACTTCGGATGGTGAGCGACATTAACCAATCCAGCCGGACGGCATCGTGCTCGTCAAGCGGCTCTGCGCAGTTCCGAGTGTGCTGCCTTGCAACGCCTCGCGCGCGGCCGAACGCCGACTGTGGAGGCCAGCTCCAATTCGTTTGCCCCGGCTTCCCTGCAAGCATATCAGGCGGGACTGTGCCGTGAGCCGTCGATATGGGTCGCGCGCCGCGCTCAATTTCGTGTGCCGCGCCGGCGCAGTGCTGGTCCTTGGCCGAATAGTATAGGCAAATGAAAGAGTTAAGTAAAGAATCCGCCACCTGGCACGAGGTGGCGGAGGACGCCGCTGGCCAACGCATCGACAATTACCTCGCCCGGCTACTGAAAGGGGTGCCCAAGGGGCATATCTATCGCATCGTGCGCGGAGGCGAAGTGCGCGTGAACAGCGGTCGCGTGGCGCCGCAGTATCGGCTGCGAGCAGGCGACCGCGTGCGGGTGCCGCCGATCCGCGTGGCGGAGCGTCGGGCAGGGGGCGGCCGTCTCGAACGGACGCGCCTGCCGCCCGTCCTGTACGAAGACGAGGCGCTCTTGGTCCTCAACAAGCCCTCCGGACTCGCGGTTCACGGCGGGAGCGGTGTCAGCCTGGGATTGATCGAGCAACTGCGCCGCGCGCATCCCGACGCGCGCTTCCTCGAACTGGTGCACCGGCTGGACCGGGATACCTCGGGGGTGCTGCTGCTCGCGAAAAAACGCTCGGCGCTCACGGAATTGCACGCCCAGCTCCGGGCGGGGTCGGTGCGGAAGTTCTATCTCACCCTGGTGCACGGTGCGTGGCGCGGCGACTCGCGCGATATCCGGCTCCCACTAAATAAGTACGTACTGGCGTCGGGAGAGCGCCGGGTCAGCGTCACCGAAGGCGGGCTCGAGTCGCACACCCGGATCAGGCTGCGCGAGCGGCGCGGCGAATACAGCCTGCTCGAAGCGGAGCTCAAGACCGGTCGTACCCACCAGATCCGCGTGCATCTCGCCCACTTGGGGTTTCCCATCGCGGGTGACGACAAGTACGGTGACTTCGCCCTCAACAAGGCGCTGGCGCGCCGCGGTCTCAAACGCATGTTCCTCCACGCCTGTCGGACCGTAATCGCGCACCCGGCATCCGGAGTCAAAATGACGCTTGAGGCGCACCTGCCCGTGGAATTGCAGCGCTTCCTCGATGCGTTGGAAACCGAATCCCAAGTGATGTGATGCCCAAGCGATTCGATTTTCTCGTATTCGACTGGGACGGCACGCTGATGGATTCGGCGGAAGCCATCGTTGAGGCGCTCCAGAATGCCTGTTGCGACCTCGATCTGCCGGTCCCGACCAGCGACGGCGCGCGTTACATCATCGGCATGAGCCTGCACGATGCGCTGGCGCATATTCTGCCCGGTCTCGACCCTTCCGAGCATCCGCGGGTGGCGGAGCGCTACCGGCATCACTTCCTCGTGCGCGATCGCGAAACGCGGCTTTTTCCAGGCGCGGCGGAAGCGATCCGGGAACTGCATGGAGCAGGGTTCACCCTGGGCATCGCGACCGGCAAGAGCCGCCGCGGCCTCAACCGGGCGCTCGAAGCGACCGGGCTGTCAGCGTATTTTCACGCCACGCGCTGCGCCGACGAGGGCTACTGCAAGCCGCATCCAGGCATGCTGACCGCGCTGATGGCGCAGGTCGGTGCACAGGCCGATCGCACCCTGATGATCGGCGATACGAGCCACGATATGGCGATGGCACGCGATGCCGGTGTCGCGCGTGTCGGCGTCGGATACGGCGCGCACGTCAAGGCAGCGCTCGTGGAGTATGGGCCGCTGGTGTGTGTGGATGCACTGTCCGAATTGCGGACGTGGCTCATGACCCACGCATGAGCGACTTGCACGTGGTGTCACGACGAACCAAGCTATACTTTTTGGCGACACAATCGATGCTCGGGTATGAACATGGCTGAAGCCGAATCTCCCAAACCATCCCAGGAGAACTGGGAGCGCGCCGTTCTCGAGAAGGTGGCGCTCGCCGCAATCCAGGAGCAGCGCCGGGCGCGGCACTGGGGCATCTTCTTCAAATTGCTGCTCTTCATTTATCTCTTCGCGCTGCTTTTCATCGCGATGGGCTGGTGGGGTAAGCGCGACGCCGGGCCGGGCAAGCACACGGCGCTGGTCGAAGTGCGCGGCGTGATCGGCCCGGAAGGCAGCGCGAGCGCGGACAACGTCATGACCGGACTGCAGGATGCCTTCAAGGACAAGCGCACCCAAGGCGTCATCATCCGCATCAACAGCCCTGGCGGCAGTCCGGTACAGGCGGGACATATCAATGACGAAATCCGCCGTCTGCGCGAGAAATATCCGAACATCCCGCTGTATGCCGTGGTCGAGGACATCTGCGCCTCGGGCGGCTACTACGTCGCGGTGGCGGCGGACCAGATCTTTGTTGACAAGTCGAGCATCATCGGCTCGATCGGCGTGCTGATGGACGGATTCGGATTCACGGGCCTGATGGACAAGCTCGGGATTGAGCGGCGGTTGCTGGCTGCGGGCGAAAACAAGGGCTTTCTCGATCCGTTTTCCCCGATCCAGGAATCGCAGAAGGCCCATGCCGAGAAGATGCTGGGCGAGATCCACGAGCAATTCATCAATGTCGTGCGCAAAGGGCGCGGCGACCGGCTGAAGGAAACGCCGGAGATGTTTTCGGGCCTGCTCTGGATCGGCACCAAGAGCATCGAGCTGGGGCTCGCCGATGCGCTCGGGGGTATCGAATACGTGGCGCGGGAAGTGATCAAGGCGGAGGATATCGTCGATTTCACCCCCCGCGAAAACATCGCCGAGCGGTTCGCGCGCCGATTCGGCGCGGCGATGGCGGAGACCCTGCTGCGCCTTGGCACGCTTCCGGGTCACACCGTCCGCTGAAGCGTTTCTGATCTGCCTCAAGAACGCATGCTGTCCTGCCTCTTGTCGATGTCATGAAAATGGTGTCTGATATGCGGTAACGGGGGCCGGCAGGGTTCGTCGGCGCAGCACAGGGGAGGCGGGGAGTGAACAAGTCTCGCGTCAGGCTGGGCCGGTTAACCGTCATCGCGGCCAGCATCCAGCTCGTCTTCGCGGATGCGCCGAGCGTATTCGCAAACCCCACTGGTCCGCAGGTCGTCAACGGAACGGCCGCGTTCCAGAGGCCCGACAACCGCACGCTCAGCATCACCAACACACCCGGCACGATCATCAACTGGCAGGGGTTCTCGATCGGCACGGGCGAGCTGACCCGCTTCATACAGCAATCATCGTCGAGCGCGGTGCTCAACCGCGTCGTCGGCGCGGACATTTCGCAGATTCACGGCCAGCTCCTTTCGAACGGCCGCGTCTTCCTCATCAACCCGAGCGGCATCGTCATCGGCCCGGGCGCGACGATCGACACCGCCGGGTTCGTCGCCTCGACGCTCAACATGCTCGACGGAGATTTCCTCGCCGGCAAGCTCAAGTTCCAAGGGGATGCGGGGGCTGGTTCTATCATCAACCAAGGCTGGATACGCACCGGTTACGGTGGCCATGTCATCCTCGTCGCGCCACAGATCGAGAACAGCGGCCTCATACATGCTCCCGGCGGTGAAATACTGCTTGCGGCCGGAAAGAAGCTCACCATCACCAGCCTCGATCTCGAGGGCGTGCAGTTCGAAGTCCAGGCACTGACCGATTCCGTGCTCAACATCGGTAAGTTGCTGGCCGATGGCGGCGCGGTGGGCGTTTTCGCTGGAAGTCTAAGACACAGCGGAGAGATTCGCGCGAATGCGCTGGTGTATGACGAGGCCGGACGCATCGTGCTCAAGGCACAAGACGAGATCCAGCTTGCGGCGGGCAGCAGCACGAGCGCGGACGGAAAGGTCGGTGGCGACATCACGATTCAATCCGGCGCGCTGATCCGCGTGGCCGGCAGCGTCTCGGCACAGGGCTCTGCCGGGCAAGGTGGCGACATCCGGATACTGGGCGATCGCGTTGCGGTCGTGGAAAACGGCTCGGCGAACGCATCGGGCGCGGCCGGGGGCGGGCAAATTCTCGTCGGTGGCGATTTCCACGGCAGCAACGGCGCGATTCAAAACGCAACGAATACGTTTGTCGGTTCGGGCGCGACATTGCACGCGGACGCGACCCAGGCCGGCGAAGGTGGTCGCATCGTCGTCTGGTCCGACGACAAGGCGCAGTTCTACGGAACGCTCAGCGCGCGCGGCGGGCCGGAAGGTGGCAATGGGGGTTTCGCCGAGGTGTCCGGCAAGCAGAGCCTCATTTTTGCGGGCAATGTGGATCTCGGCGCACCCAAGGGCAGCATGGGTAATCTGCTGCTCGATCCGCTGGATCTATATGTCTTCACCGACGGTGGAAATGTCTATGAGAGCGTCAACGATGTCATCGAATTTCCAAGCCACGCAGCGACGGTCTCTCCCGCTACGCTCGCTGCGGTGACGGGCAACATCACGCTGAACGCCGCCCGCTACATGCGCATCGGCGATCCGATTACGCTCACCGGATCGGGTCAAGGCCTGACCGCAACGGTTGGCATCTACTCAGTGTCCGCTTCGCCGGATCCTCTGAGCCTGAGCGACAGCGTGCCCAATCGGCTCGACATCGCCGCGGACATTACGACGGCGGGTGGCGCGGTGTCGCTTACCGCGCCCACGATCTCGAGCGTGACGGCGGCCACGATTGCGACAGCGGGCGGGGCGATCTCGCTGAATACCTCCGGTTCGACAATTTCGGCATCGGGCCTCTCGCTCAACGCGGGGACCGGCTCAGTATCCGCGACTTCCGGCAGCTCAATTCAGCTCGACGACGTGACGGGTGGAAGCTTCACCGCCACCGCACCCGGCTCCATCGATGTTTTCGGATCGATCACAGCAAGCGGCGGTCCGGTCTCGCTCACATCGAGCGGGAGCTACGTGCGAACCTTCGGGGGGGCGACAACGGGCGGTGGAGCCGTCAGTCTGAGCGGCTCGTGGTTCGTCCAGAACTTCGGGGCCATTGCAGCGGGAGGCGGCAATGTGACCCTTGCCGGCACGGATGTGAGCGGTGGAGTCATAGATACGACAGGCAGCGTGACGCTTACCGCGAGCAGCGGAAACGTGAGCGCCACCGTCAACAATGCCGCAAGCGTAACCGCAAGCGCCACGAATGCTGCGAGCAGTGCATCGGTCAATCTTTCCTCGGCGACGGTGCTCAACGCGGTCGACGTGCGAGCGACGACCGCCCAGTGCAATGCCTTCAGCGGGTTCTGCAGCGGCGCCAACATCACGCTGGATGGTGATCTGGGCGTGAACGTCGGCACTGTCGTTGCAACGGCGCCGACGAATTTCGCGAATCAGCTGAGTTTCGGAAGCGCGTACGCCGACACCCGTTTCGAAAGCATCAACGAGAGAGTCACGATCAATGCCGACAACGGCCCGATCCGGGCGCTGAGCAGCGGCTCGTCCATCGTGGCCGCCGATGTCAGCCTCACGACCGGACGGCTCTCCGGAGGCGGTATCGGGCAGCTCGGCGCCACACCGCTTCCGGTGAAGGTAGACGTCGAGCGCACGTTTACTTTCAGGCCCAACGGGGAATTCAATGTCGAGCTGACTGGTGCGGGTCCCAACAATCTGGCCATGGAAATCGGCGTCGCGCCCGCGGCAGGCCCCGGCTATACGGGGACTCTGAGCAAGTCCGGACAGCTCACTCTCAACGTGAGTGGCACCTCGGATGCCGTCACGGCGAGCACGTTCCACATCACCGGCGGCTTCGACCAGCGCGTGCTCAACAACAATCCGAGTATCAGCCTTGTGGTGCCCAACGGCAAGCTTACTCTGAACGACGCCAAAGTCCCTGCAGGGGATGTGACGGGTGCCTCCTCGCCGGGGGTGCGCTACAACTGTGATGTGTTCGGCGGCATGAACTGTCCGCCGTCGATCATCATCGAACCTCTGAGCGTAACGCTCAGGTCGGACCAGGCGCTGCAGGTCGACAATTACACGCGCGCGAGCGGAGCGGTCGCCAAGCAGACGACACTGCGATCCGACAGCGGCGCCGTAACGCTGGGGACGATCGTCGGACATCGTGACGGCATCACCGTATTCGGGCGCGGCGACATTTCCATCGCAAACCTGAGCACCATGGGCTTTACCTCGGTGCAATCTACCCCGAACTCTCCTGCTACCGGGAATATATCCATCACGAGCCTCGATTCGGATAACGGCGTATCGGTTACCGCGAGCCGTGGCAACATTACCGTCGGCCTGATCGATACGCTGGGCGGCAGCGGCACGGTGGGCCTCACGGCCAACCTCGGGACGGTGCAGGCTGCATCCAATGTCAATGCAGTCGAGGTGCAGTCCGCCGGTGCGATCACCGTAAGTGCCAACGCGATTGCCAGTACCGCGACGCAGCCGCTCGATCTCATCGGATCCTCGATCGAGCTGACCAGCGGGGCGGGCGGCGCCATCGGCTCGTCGGCGACACCGGTCGTCGCGCGGACCAACGCGCTCACGGTCAACGCGGCCGGTAATTTCCACGTCGATACCGGAACGGTCGATATCCGCAATCTCATCGTCACCGCAGACCCCGTTGCAGTCGGAAGCAATGGGCTGGCGCGGGTAGTGTCGAATGCGCAAACTTATGATTTCGTCAGCAGCGGCACCGCATTCACCTTAGGGGGCGCCAACTTTGCGGGCGGCAGCATCCCGAGTACGCAGTTTGGCAGTGGTGGCAAGCTCGACTTCACCGCGACTGCCGGCAGCCTGACGCTCAATGCCATCGACATGAGTGGAAGTGGCGGAAGTTTCTCTGCTGCTACACGAGGCAATCTGGCCAATATCACCCAGACTGCGGGACAGGGCATCAATCTCGGCACGGGCATGCTTACGCTGAAGGCGGATGGAAACGTAACTTTGGAAAGCGTCAACGCCGGCGGGCTGAGCGTCGCGAATGCGACCAGCACGGTGGGCTCCGGGTGCAACACCATCAATGGCCCATGCGGCGTGACAAGCTTTACCGCCAATCAGACGCTCGCCGGTACCGGCACATGGGACGTCGACTCGCGGGGCGCGATCACCACTGGCGCCCTGCAGGTCGCGAACATCGACTTCACGACCAACGCGGCAGGCAATATCACGACCGGTGCGATCGGCACGTCCGGCACGCCGGCATCAAGCGCGACGCTGAGAACCACTGCGGGAAGCGGCGGAAACGTCCAGGTGAACGGCGCAATCGAGGCGGACGCCCTCACGATCAATGCGCGTGGAAACGTGGTGATCGGAACGGGCAGCCTGCCTGCCGACCAGTCGAATCTCATCATCAACGCGAGCAATACCGATGCAGCGTCGATCGGCATTTCGACACAGAGCGGTACCATTACGGTCAACGGCGCGCTCAACGCCAGCAGCGTGTCCTTTACCGGCCGCAGCTCGGTCGCCACCGGGGACATCAATCCCACCGCGGCTTTGCGCACGAGCATAGACTTCAATTCCACTTCGGCGCTGAGCATTTCCACTGGCTCGCTCGATGCAACCAGCATCCGCGCGCAGTCGATCTGCGCGTCGTTCTATTGCCCTCCCGCGAATATCACGGTCAACGGAGCAATTGGCGGCATCGTGCCCGGGACCGCCGTATCGCTCGACGGAAATAATGGATCGGCGATTACCATCGCAGGTAAGGTCGCGCTCAATACGGCCGGCAACACCAATCTCTTCATCCAAACTCCCGGCACGATCACGCTTGCAGATTCGGTAACAACGGGCACCGATCCGAACCTGAGGATACTCGCCGGCTCGATGCTGATTGCCCCCGGCAACGGGTCCGGCTCGCTCGGCGCCGTCATCGCGGGTAACGGATCGAGCATTACCCTCCAGGCCCTGAATTCCGACACGAACTCCCCCTTCCGCTTTACGCGGGTGGACGCGGGATCGAACGGAACCGTCACGATCGCGGCGCCGGCGGGTATTCGCCAGACGAGTTCCGGCGGTTCGGATGGAATTACCGCAGGAACCGTTACTTTGCGCTCGATCGCGGCGGGCTCTGCGATCGAGGGCCCGTCCGCCACTACACCTGCGCCGCTCGTCCTGCGCGAGACCTCCAGTCTTACGATCGACACGGGCGGTATCGTGCGCATCACCCGAACGGGGGCTGCGGGCGTGCCGTTGCTCTCGAACCTGGATATCGAGCGCAGCGACAGTACCGCAGTCTTCGACCTCTCTGGCTTCGGCGCGGGCCAGAGCGTCAGCGTTACGAATGTCGCCGGGGGAGTGGAGCTGGCGCTCAGCAATACTTCCGCAACGCCGCTCGACTTCACCTACCGCAATACCGATGACGCGGCCAATGGCAACGTAACGGGCACCGGAATCGTAACGCGTGGGGGGACGGTCGCGCTCCAGGCAAGCGGAACCCTGACCACGGGTAACATCGATACGCGCTCGGGCGCGACCACGCCGCCAGACGGCCAAATCAGCTTGGCAGGCGGTGCGCTGCTCGATGTGAGCGGTACGGTGCATTCCGGTGCAGCGAGCATTACGGCGTCGGCGGATGCCGTCAGCGGAAGCGGACAGTTGATTTCGACTTCCTCGAGCAGCGTCAGCGTGACCGCCGATGCGGGCAACATAGGCAGTTCGACGACGCCGCTGGCCATTTCGGCGCCTACCGTCACGCTGCGGGCATCGGGCTCGACTCCGAGCGGCAACGCTTTCGCGAGCCTTACCGGCACCAACAGCCTCACGATCGACGCGGATGACGGCTTTACGATAACCTCAAGCGTTCCCCTCACCGCGCTGAATATCGTCACGAACAGCAGCGGCGCAGGTCCCGTAACCCTTACAACCGACAACACACAGAGCTTCGGTTTCCAGCGCACCGGGACGACGCTGGACATCACCGGCGTGAGCTCCACGACGCCGCTTTCCGTGTTTGATCTGTTGACGTTTGGCGATCTCCGCGTCAAAGGAGGCATAGCCGCGAACACGCTCGATCTCACCGCGAGCGGCGGAACGCTGACGCTCGACGGTTCGGGCGGCGTGCTCGCGCTCATGAGTGTCAGCCAGGATCTGTTTGGAAGCACCGCGGTAAACGTTCTGGGCAATGTCACGGCGAGTGCGACCGGCAACCAGTCGATCAGAAGCTCGGGCACGCTGAATTTCACGGGCACCGGCACCCTTTCGAGCGGTGCTTTCCAGACGATCGATACGTCGGGAAGCATGGCGATCACCGCGCAAGGCGGACCGATCAGTATTACCGGCAGTTCGCAATTCATACGCTCGTTCGGCAATCTCGATTTCACGGCGAGCGGCGGCGCGATCGCAGTGACGGGCGCGACTCAGCAGGTGAGGGGAGACGCATTCAATTCCGTGATGACTCTGCAGGGGGGAGGAGCGGCGGACCAGTCGGTCACGTTTACGGCCTCGGCCAGCCAGACCATTCAGACCAGCGACAACGCCAACAGCGCCATACGACTGTTCGGCGGCGGCGGGGCCAACGCGGCGGCGAGCATTGTTTATACCGGTACCGGCGAACAGGGAGTCCAGGGTGGCGATATCATTCTGACCGCCGGCACTGCGGCGGGCGCCTCGGCTGCCATCACTACCGCCACCGGGTCACAGCTCGTGCGCGCCAACCGTGACATCAAGCTCACGGCCGACGCTGCGGAGGCGAAGATCGCGAGCACGAGCGGGCTTGCGCAGCAGGTCGGCGAAAGCAGGTGCTTCGGCATCTCGTGCACGCCCGAGCCGTACCAAACGGATAACATCGTTCTGCAGGGCGGAACGGGATTCGAGGCCGCGATCACGGCTACCGCGCAGCAGCGGATCCAGGCTGACCAGAGCGTGCAGCTCACGGGAGGCTCGGGAACGGGCGGCAGGGCACGCATCGAAACGACATCCACCAGTGCGGAGCAGCGCATCGGATGCGGGGCCAGCGGATCGGGCGAGAGCTGCACGACCAATCTGAATACGCTGGCGATGACCGCAGGCGCCGGTGGTGCGCTCGTGGAAGTCGTGACGCCCGGCGTTCAGCGCTTGTTCGGCACGTCTGCGTTGACCATGACCGGGCACGCGGATAGCGGCGGTTACGCGCGCATCAGCAGCGGCGGCTCACACCAGAACATCCATTTCGGAAACACGACGCTTACAGCCGGCCAGGGCAACGGCTCGCATGCGGAGATCCTCTACACCGGCAGCGGCGCTCCATTCCAGGACTCGCAGGTGCTGCGATTCAGCAATCTCACGCTCGCAGGGGGCGGCACGACGGGCGGAAACACGGCTGTCGCACAGATCTCGTCTTCGGATAGCCGAACCGACGAGGACGCGCAGCAGATGACCGCCTCCGGCACGGTGCAGCTCACGGGCGGTGCCGGGCCGAATTCGGTGGCGCAAGTCACGACCGCAGGGCGCCAGAATCTCTCCCTGGGGTCCGTAACGCTCAAGGGTGGCAGCGGCAGCGGCGCGTTCGCTCGCATCAATACGGGGTCGAGCCAGACGATAAGCTTCGGTGCGCTCACGCTGGACAACAGCGCGCTCACGACGGGTAGCGGCGCTTATGCGAAAGTGGATGCCGGCGCGACACAGCAGCTCTTCGGGGGCAGCCTCACCCTCAAGGCCGGCGGCGTGGGTGAGACCACCATATCGAATGCCGGCGCGACGATTGAAGGACATGATCAGCTCATTCAGGTCTCGTCGGTCAGCCTCCTTGGGGGCTCGGGAGCAAGCGGGGCGACATCGGACGCCTATATCAGGAATCTTTCCGGCGCTCAGTCCATAACCGCTTTCGGCAACATCGCTCTGCAGGGTGGGCATCAGCATTCCACCACCGGAATCCTCAATGCAGGTAGCGGTGCCCAGTCTGTTTCGGCAAGCGGCTCGATCACCCTTACGTCGGACACCGTCACGCAGCCGGCGCATGCAGATTCGCTGGTCCTCATCCAGAATTCCTCCACGACGGCGCAGACGATCACGGCATCGGGCGGCGGACTGCGGCTCGATAACAGCGGTAGCGGCACGCTGGAGGTGACCTCGGCGGGGTCACAGAAGATCACCGCGCGTTACGTCGAGGTCCTGACAAGCGCGGGCAGCAGCGGGAACGCAACTCTGAGCGCAACGGGCACTCAGTACATCCGCACGACCAGCGAAAACGTCAACGAGGAGAGCCTCGTCGTCGCCGCACTTGGCTCCGGTAAAGCCAGGATCGAAGCCGGCACGAGCCAGCTGCTCGAAATCGGATATCCCGTCATCATGCAAGGCGGATCGGCAGGATCCGGCCTGCTGTCCGTGGGCAGTGCGAATGGTGTGGATGCGACAGGCAGTTCACTCATCCTGGCAACGGATCAGACGGTCTTTGCGGGGGCCATTCTCATTCAGGGCCCTGCCGGCGCGGACGCGACATCGAAATTGAGCGCGACGAATGTCCAGAACGTGACCACGCTGCTGGGCGGCATCGACATCCTCGGTGGCACGGGGGCCAATTCGCTCGCGACCATCGACCCGCTCATCCAGACTTTGTTGATCAACGGTCCCATCAGCCTGATGGGCGGACAAGGGCCGGGTACGAATGCTGATGCTTCCATCGTGTCGGGTGGGTCACAGACGATACTCGGCACGGGTGGGCCTATCTCTCTGATCGGTGGGCAGACCAGCGGCTCCGACGCCATCATTTCGAATCTCGGCGCGCAGCAGGGATGCTCGCTCGTAGCGTTCTCATGCGGGCAACCCCAATCCATCACGCCAACACCGACCCTCACGCAGAACGTGGGCAGTGCGCTCGTTGCGGGCGGCATCGCGTCGAACTCGACCGGCGCGGGATCCATCATCTCGACAGATGCGACACAGCAGACGCTGGCGAACCAGGACGAATTCGGCAGTGCATTCGATACGCTCGCGCCCGACAGCGAGGACCCGCTGTTCGGCAGAAGGGCGCCGATATGCCGCTAGCGGGTCTCGCGCGCGCGACTCTGCTGCGATTGCTCTTTGCCTGCTCGATCAGCGGGATTGCCTTGTTTTCTTCGGCATGGGCCGCGACACCCGCAGGTGAGGTGATCTACGCGCACGGCATCACCAGCGTGCAGCGCGCAGGCGAGCCGCCGCGGTTCGTCACCAAAGGTGATTCGATCAACGAGGGCGATATCATCAGTACGGGCCCGAAGGGATTCGCGGTCATCGGGCTCAAGGACGGCAGCAAGATGACGCTGCGCCCCGATACGAGCTTCGCGGTCGAAAAGTTCAGCCACGGCGGCAAGGAAGAAGCGGGATTTTTTCGGCTGGTGAAGGGCGGGGTGCGGACGATCACCGGGCTCATCGGAAAGCGCAATCCGCAGGGCATGCGCGTCAGCACCGCAACGGCGACGATCGGCATCCGCGGCACCAGCTTCGATGCGCGACTCTGCGAGGACGACTGTGCGAAGGAAATCCGCGTCGGGCGCAAGGACGTGCCGCCATCGGCCGAATTGATCGTCGCGCGCGTCGTGTTGCACGAAGGCACGGCATCGATCATCGGTATGGACGGCCAGGCTCGCCCGGTCAGCAGAGGGGCGCCGCTTATCAACGGCGACACGATACGCACCGACAAGGCAAGTTACGCAGTGCTCGCGTTTCGCGATCGCTCCAAGGTGACCGTGATCGCAGAAACCGAATTCAAGCTCGAAAACGTGCGCTTCAGCGGACCGCAGTCGGACGAGGGTAATTTCATAGTGCGGATCGTGAAGGGCGGTGCGCGTACGCTCACCGGGCTGCTCGCCAAGCGTGAGCCCAAAAGCGTCCAGATCAACATGATCACGGCGCTGATCGGCATTCGCGGCACGGGGGTCGATGGCCGCCTGGCGCTCGATTGCGTTGCAGGGTCCTGCGCCGAGGCGGCATTTGTCTATACCTGGGAAGGATCTGTGTTCCTGCAAGTCGGTGAACGCAGCATCGTCATCGATACCGGTCGCGCGGGGGTCTACAACCCTGCCCAGGACCGTCTTGCGCTGCTCGACGTCGTGCCGCAGTTCTTCCTGGACGAGACAGCGCCGCGGCCCGACCAAGTCGATGTGGATTTCGATAATCTCTTTGCGTTCACCGGCCTGGATGGCTATCCGCGAGGGCTCTACATCGGCATGTTCGAGGGCCACGTCGAGTTTGCGGGTAGCGGCGGCCGCATCGATCTCGGCCCCGGCGAAGCGGGCTATCTCGGCGAAGGGCGCAACATTCCGATACGGCTCGCCCGCTATCCCGATTTCCTCCTGAGCGATCCCTATCCCCGGCCCGAGAAATTCGACGAGCAGACCATACGCCTGCTCGATGTGCTGAACCCCGGGGGCAATCCCGGCGACCTGATTTGCGAGATGTGATGAGAGCGCCTCCCGAGAAAAAGACCATGTGGGGGAGCGCGGTGCTCCTCGCCGCGGTGCTTTGCGCGACTGGCATGCCGGTGCAGGGTGAGAGTGCGCCCGGCGCGGCGCCGCTGCTCGAAGTGAGACGCTTTGTCGTCGAAGGGGAAAATCCGCTATCGCCGCAGGAAACCGAGTCGATCCTGGCGCCGCACCTCGGGGCCCACAAGAGCTTGACTACGATCGAGGCGGCGGCCACCGCGCTCGAGCAGGCGATACGGCAGAAGGGGTACGCCTTCTACCGCGTCATCGTGCCTGCACAGCGGCCGGCAGGGGGAGAGTTGAGGCTGCGGATTCTGCACTTCCCGATCAATGAAGTCACGGTGACGGGCAATCAGCATTTCTCGAAGGAAAACATTCTGCGCAGCCTGCCCGCGCTCGAAGCGGGCAAGTCGCCGGATCTGAAAACGCTCTCGAGCCAGCTCGGCCTTGCGAACGAGCACCCGTCCAAGCGGCTCACGATCAACATCAAGGAGAGCGCGCGGCGCGATGCGCTCGACGCGGAGGTACGCGTGCGCGACGGCCAGATCGTCCAGCCCTTCGCTTCGCTGACTGGCCACACGCGGGATCACGACAACACGATCAACGAGAATACCGGCTATACGCGACTCACGCTCGGATTGCAGCACGGCAATCTTTTCGATCGCGATCACGTACTCACGCTGGCCTATACCACGTCACCCGAAAACATCAGCAACGTGACACAGTATGGCGCGTTCTACTGGTTGCCGTTCTATGGTTACAACACCTCGCTCAACGCCTACTACACCAAATCCGACATCAATACCGGCACGGTGGGGCTCGGCGGACAGAGCTTCGACGTGAGCGGCAAGGGCGAATTCTGGGGAATACGTGCGACTTACGCGCTGCCACGCTGGGGTGAGACCAACCAGACGCTGTCTCTTGCTCTGGACGATCGCTACTTTGAAAGCACCTTGGGCACGGTAGGGTTGGTGCAGACTGTCCCGGTCGGAAGTCGGCCGCTATCCTTGCGCTATGCCGCGCGTCGCGAGCAGCCGGGGGGTGCACTGGCGGGCTACGCGGAGTACGTCATCAATACCGGCGGGCGTTCGAGCAGCGATACCGAGTACGCCGTATCGGCGCTGCGCGCCGGCGCCAACCCGAGCCCCAACTGGGATGCGTGGCGCTGGGGGATCGAGGGCAACTACGGCGTCGCCACCAACTGGATCGTGATCGGGCGCCTGCGCGGCCAATATACCGATGAGCCACTGATCCCCGGTGAGCAGTTCGGACTGGGCGGCGCGGCTTCCGTGCGCGGGCTGCGCGAAAGGGAAACTGCCGGGGACCGGGGATACTTCGTGAATCTCGAGCTTCAGGGGCCCAATATCGGCGGCGGGTTCCTGCCATTCGTTTTCTACGATCACGGCTACCGGCGTCACGTAAGCCCTGTCCCCGCGACTCCAACCAAGGACAGCGTCTCGAGCATCGGTGCGGGGCTGCGGTTCAACTGGCAGCGCAAGCTCGATGTCGTCGTCACCTACGCCAACGTCCTCAACGGCGTCGCTGCTGGAACGCCGAGCGGACACGACCAATTGCTCTTTTCCGCGTTCTATCGCTTCTAGCGCCGGTACAGCAGGAACACCGCGGGCCGTCGATCCAGATGCAGCGGCGTCCTGCGCCAATCCTTGATCCTTCGCGTGCTGATGAGCTCGGAGGGCAAGGATAGATCGGCCGCGATGCAAAACAGGGTATCGTCGTGACAGGCTTCGAGAACAGCGCGCACGAGCACGTCGTTGCGATACGGCGCTTCGATGAAGATTTGGGTGACATCGCGGCGCCGCGACTCGGCTTCGAGCTCCAGCAGCTTCTCGCGGCGCTCCTCCGCCCGAACGGGCAGATATCCGTGGAAGGCGAAGCGTTGACCGTTGAGGCCCGAGGCCATCAGCGCGAGCAATAGCGCAGATGGCCCGACCAGCGGGACCACCGGTACCCCGCGCTCATGCGCGAGTCGAATGAGCAGCGCGCCGGGATCTGCGACCGCCGGAGCGCCGGCGTCGGACAGAAGTCCGCAATTGCGCCCGGCGAGGAGCGGGGCCAGAAGGTCGGGCAGGGCCGAGACCCTCGTGTGCTCATCCAGCGTGAGCATCGCGATGCCTTGAAGCGGGTGCGGATAGCCTGCGCCCTTCAGGAACTGGCGCGCGCTCCTGGGATTCTCGACGATGAACACGGTGAGGGCGCAAAGGCGCTCGCGTGTCTGCGGCGGAAGAACGGCAGCCGGATCGCCGCCGATCGCGGTGGGCACGAGATAGAGCGTCCCCGGCTTTGCCATCTGCGCGGCCGTCAGAGAACGTGCACGCCCTCGTTGGCGAGCATCGTGACCACCTGCATCAGCGGCAGCCCGATGAGCGCGGTCGGATCCTCGCTCGAAAGCCCTTCGACGAGCGCGATCCCGAGCCCCTCGATGCGCGCGCTGCCGGCGCAGTCGTAGGCCCGTTCACGGGCGAGATAGCGCTCGATCTGCTCGTCGGTGTAGAGGCGGAATTGGACCGAGGTCGGGACGCTGGCGAGCTGCATACCCCCGGAGACGGAGTTCAACAGACAAAGCGCGGTATGGAACACTACTTTCTTGCCGCGCACCTCGCGCAATTGGCGTACGGCATTCGCATGATTGCCCGGTTTTCCGAGCTTGAGACCTTCGACCTCGGCTACCTGGTCGGAGCCGATGACCAGTGCACCGGAGGCGCGCGCGGCGCCAGCTCGCGCTTTGGCTTGCGCCAGACGGCGCGCCATTTCGTGAGCCGCCTCGTCGGGCAGCGGTGATTCGTCCACGTCGGGAACGACGACTTCGAAGGGGATCTCGAGGCGCTCGAGCAGGGCGCGGCGATAAGGCGAGCCGGAAGCGAGGACGATGCGCATCTCAGTGCGGCGCTAACCCGGACGCGCGCGGCGTAGGCGATTCCGCCGATCGATGCTAAGTGCCTGCTGATTCTGGTTTTTTCCCGGGTTTTTCTTTGACAGCATGGCGCAAAAATACTATCATGACGCGCTTATGTCTGCACAGACTGTCATCGATAGTCTGGAATTCGCCCGCGCAGCACAGCAGTTGGAGGGTAGTGTGCCGGTCACGAGCCTGGCTCGACTTCAGGACCGGCTCGCGCACCGCAGCGGGGAGGTCGAATTCACGGTAACAGGCGGGCGCGACGAGCGGCGGCGCCCGGTGCTGCAAGTAGAGATCAGCGGGATGCTGCATTTGCAGTGCCAGCGCTGCTTGGGTGCGCTCGAATACGCGCTGCAGGTCTCGAATACGCTGCTGCTCCTCCGGCATGGCGAGACGCCGGATGCCGGCGCAGACGATCCGCAGGCACCGGACTGCATCGAGGCGAGCACGGAGCTCGATGTGGTGGGACTCGTCGAGGACGAGATCCTGCTGAGCCTGCCGTTTGCCCCGCGCCACCCGGAGAACATGTGCCGCAGCGCAGGGGACGCAGATGAGCACAGTGGCCGGACGGAATCGGCGTTTGCCCGGCTGGCCGAGCTCAGGAATTTACGACAGAAACAGTGAACGATCAGGAGTAACGAAATGGCCGTCCAGCAGAACAAGAAGTCGCCTTCGAAGCGCGGGATGCACCGCTCGCATGATTTCCTCACCAACCCGCCGCTGGCTGTGGAGCCGACGACCGGCGAAGTTCACCTGCGGCACCATATCAGTCCGAACGGTTACTACCGCGGAAAGAAAATAATCCGGAACAAGGGCGAATAGCCGCGCCTGCGCCGCACGGCGTGGGCTCATACCGGCATCCGCGTCTAGACTCGGGGCATGAGGGACGCGGCAAGGAGGCTTGCTCATGGATGTGACCGTTGCCATCGATTGCATGGGCGGCGATCACGGCGCGCACGTTACCGTCCCGGCAGCACTGGGCTGTCTCGCGCGCGATTCCCTGACTTCTATGATCCTGGTCGGTGACCAGGACACCGTACATTCGGAGTTGCGCCGTTGCGGCGCCGCCACGCACCCGCGTCTGCGGGTGAGGCACGCGGCGGAGGTGGTGGCGATGGACGAATCGCCGGCGCTCGCACTGCGCAGCAAACGCGACTCCTCGATGCGGGTGGCGATCGATCTCGTGAAGGAGGGGGAAGCGGCCGCGTGCGTCAGCGCCGGGAACACCGGCGCGCTGATGGCGATTTCGCGCTTCGTGCTGAAAACCCTGCCCGGGATCGATCGGCCCGCGATCGCGAGCGTGCTGCCGACCTTGAAGGACCACACCTACGTCCTCGACCTCGGTGCGAACGTGGACTGCAGCGCCGAGCATCTCCTGCAGTTCGGAATCATGGGTTCCGAGCTGGTGGCCTCCGTCGAGAACCGGGACAGGCCGACCATCGGACTGCTCAACATCGGCGAGGAAGACATCAAGGGTAACGAAGTCGTGAAGCGGGCTGCGGAGCTGTTGCGGCAAAGCGGGCTCAATTTCTACGGCAACGTGGAAGGCGACGACATCTACAAAGGCACCACCGACGTCGTGGTGTGCGACGGCTTCGTCGGCAATGTCGCGCTCAAGACGTCCGAGGGGCTTGCGCAGATGCTCGCGACCTATCTCCGCGAGGAATTCGGGCGCAGCGTTTTTACCCGCCTCGCCGGCGCCATCGCGCTTCCGGTGTTGAATGCGTTCAAGCGTCGTGTCGATCATCGGCGCTACAACGGTGCGATGCTGCTCGGCCTGCGCGGCATCGTCGTCAAGAGTCACGGCTCAGCCGACGCCTTTGCGTTCCGGTTCGCGATCGAGCGCGCCATAGAAGAAGCGCGCTCCGGCGTGCTCGCTCACATCAGCGATCGCTTGGCCCTCATCGAGAAGAGTGCCGCGTGACGATTTATTCGCGCATCGTCGGCACCGGGAGTTACCTCCCTGAAAAAGTGCTGACCAACCGCGACCTCGAGCGCATGGTCGATACGAGCGACGAGTGGATTTACACGCGCACCGGCATCCGCCAGCGCCACGTCGCCGCCGACAACGAGAATGCGAGCGATCTCGCGCTTGCCGCAAGCCGCAGGGCCATTGAGGCGGCCGGCATCCGGCCTCAGGACATCGGGTTGATCGTTCTTGCGACGACGACGCCCGACATGGTCTTTCCCAGCACCGCGTGCATTCTTCAGGCGAAACTCGGTATCCGCAACAGCCCCGCTTTCGACGTTCAGGCGGTATGCAGCGGTTTCGTCTACGGGCTCGCTACGGCGGACCATTTCATGCGCGGCGGGCAGTACCAATATGCGCTGGTCGTGGGGGCCGAGGCCTATTCGCGCATACTCGACTGGAAAGATCGCGCGACCTGCGTGCTCTTCGGTGACGGCGCCGGCGCGGTTGTCCTGCGCCAGGACCGCACACCCGGCATCATGTCGACGCACCTGCACGCGGACGGCAGCCACGCCGATATTCTCGCTGTGCCGGGCACTGTCGCGGGCGGCGAGGTCAAAGGGCGGCCGCTCCTCAGGATGGACGGCAACACCGTGTTCAAGTTCGCCGTGAAGGTGCTGGGGGAAGTCGCGCTCGAGGCGCTGGAGGCCAATCATCTCCGGAAATCGGAGTTGGACTGGCTCATTCCACACCAGGCCAACATCCGCATCATCCAGGCGACCGCGAAGAAGCTCGGCATGAGCATGGAGAAGGTGGTGACGACACTCGAGCGGCACGCGAATACGTCCGCAGCCTCGATTCCGCTCGCGCTGGACGAGGCGGTGCGCGACAGTCGTATCCGGGAAGGCCAGCACGTCATGCTGGCAGGCGTGGGCGGTGGCTTTACCTGGGGTTCTATCCTGATCAAATGGTGAGTGGCATATCGTGAAGTTTGCGCTGGTATTTCCGGGGCAGGGCTCGCAGTCGGTAGGCATGCTGGACGCTTTCGCCGGGAGCAGGGTGGTTCGAGAAACGTTTGCAGAAGCATCCAATGTGCTGGGGGAGGACCTGTGGCAACTCGTCGCTGAAGGGCCGCCCGAGGCGCTCAACGCAACCGTCAATACCCAGCCCGTCATGCTCGCTGCCGGCTACGCCGTCTATCGCGAATGGCGCGAAGCGGGTGGCGCGGAACCGGCGTTTGTTGCCGGTCACAGCCTGGGGGAATACACCGCGCTTACAGTCTCCGGCGTGCTCGCATTTCGCGACGCCGTGCCGCTCGTGCGCTTCCGCGCGCAGGCGATGCAGGAAGCGGTACCGGCGGGTGCGGGCGCGATGGCGGCGATCGTGGGGCTCGACGACGATGGCGTGCGGGCCGCGTGCGCCGAGGCCGCACGGGGCGATATCGTCGAAGCGGTCAATTTCAACGCGCCCAGTCAGGTGGTCATCGCAGGACACCGCGCGGCGGTGGAACGCGGGGTGGAGGCTGCGCGCGCACGTGGTGCGCGCCGTGCCGTCATGCTGCCGGTGAGCGCGCCGTTTCACTCATCGCTACTCAAGCCTGCGGCGGATAAATTGGCCAGGCACTTCGGGAACATCCGCTTCAATGCGCCGCGCATTCCGCTCATCAACAACGTGGACGTGGCAGTGGTGAGCGACGCGGACGGCATCAAGGATGCCCTTGCGCGCCAGGCGTGCCGGCCGGTGCGCTGGGTGGAAGTCGTCCGCGCCATGAGCAGCTCGGGCGTTACGCATCTCTTCGAGTGCGGGCCGGGCAAAGTGCTGACCGGTCTTGCGAAGCGCATCGAACCGGCGCTCGAGGCGCACGCCATCACCGATCCGGTCTCCCTGAAGCAGGCACTGGAGAGTCTCAGGTGAGCGCCCTCGACGGCAAAATCGCGCTCGTCACCGGCGCCTCGCGCGGCATCGGAAAAGCGATCGCACTCGAACTCGGCGCGCAAGGGGCGACGGTGGTCGGTACGGCCACCTCCGAGAACGGCGCGGCAGGGATTCGCCAGACATTCAGCGAGGCACGCATCACCGGAACCGGGCTCGTCATGAACGTAAACGACGCAGCGCAAGTGGATGGCGCCCTCGCCCAGATCGAAAAGACCTTCGGCGATATCGCGATTCTCGTCAATAACGCCGGCGTGACGCGCGACAATCTCCTCCTGCGAATGAAGGACGAGGAGTGGGACGAGATCATGTCGACCAACCTCAGAAGCGTCTACCGGCTGTCGAAACTCGTGTTGCGAGCGATGATGAAGGCGCGCTTCGGACGCATCATCAACATCACTTCGGTGGTGGGGGCGATGGGAAACGCCGGCCAGACCAACTATGCCGCCGCGAAGGCCGGTATCGGGGGATTTTCGCGCGCGCTTGCGCGCGAGGTGGGCAGCCGCAACGTCACCGTAAACTGTGTCGCACCCGGCTTCATCGAAACCGATATGACGGCGAAGCTGAATGATGAGCAGCGCGCAGCGCTCACGCGCCAGATTCCCGCGGGTCGGCTGGGAACGGGACAGGATGTCGCGGCCGCGGTCGCATTTCTGGCATCGCCGGCCGCGTCGTACATCACCGGCGTGACCTTGCACGTGAACGGCGGCATGTACATGGAGTGAAGCCTGGAAAGCTGCGCGTGGCATGCTTGCATTTGAATCCAAAGTGTTTTTTGAAATGACAATTCTGGTAGAATACGCGACCGGTTCCGATCCGGTCTTTCTCTGTCAGGCAGGCACGCCGATCTATCAATTCGTCAGGCAATAAGGAAGGGGGCATTGAATGGAAAACATCGAGCAGCGAGTCAAGAAGATCGTCGCCGAGCAACTGGGAGTGAACGAAGCCGACGTGAAGAACGAGTCGTCCTTTGTGAACGACCTCGGCGCGGATTCGCTCGACACGGTCGAACTCGTCATGGCGCTCGAGGAAGAGTTCGAGACCGAGATTCCCGACGAGGAAGCCGAGAAGATCACCACGGTTCAGCAGGCGATCGATTACATCAAGAGCCACGTCAAATCCTGATCTCATCCCGGAGCCCATTTGACTAGACGCAGAGTCGTAGTCACCGGACTCGGCATCGTTTCCCCCGTCGGCATCGGCGTAGCGCAAAGCTGGGCCCATATCGTCGCCGGCAAGTCGGGTATCAGCCGCATCACCCGCTTCGACCCTTCCGCCTTCAGCGCGCAGATCGCGGGCGAAGTGCGCGGGTTCGATGTCGCGGAGTTCCTTCCCGCCAAGGAAGCGCGGCGGATGGACACTTTCATTCATTACGGGATGGCAGCGGGCATCGAGGCGATCAAGGATGCGGGACTCGAGGCAAAGCCGGAGAACGCCGAGCGCGTCGGTGTCAACATCGGCTCGGGCATCGGTGGGCTGCCGCTCATCGAGCAGACGCACATCGAATATCAGAAGGGCGGACCGCGCAAGATCACCCCCTTTTTCGTCCCGGGCAGCATCATCAACATGATTTCGGGGAATCTCTCGATCATGTACGGCTACAAGGGGCCGAATCTCGCGATCGTCACCGCCTGCACTACCGCTACGCATTGCATCGGCGAATCGGGCCGGTTGATCGAGTATGGCGACGCCGACGTGATGATCGCGGGCGGCGCGGAGTCGACCGTCTCGCCGCTTGGGCTGGGGGGGTTTTGCGCCGCGCGGGCCCTCTCCACGCGCAATGATGCCCCGGAGCTTGCAAGCCGCCCCTGGGACAAGGATCGCGACGGCTTCGTGCTGGGGGAGGGCGCCGGCGTGCTGGTGCTCGAAGAGTACGAGCATGCCAGGGCACGCGGCGCCCGGATCTACTGCGAACTCGCGGGCTACGGCATGAGCGCGGATGCGCATCACATGACGGCGCCGTGCGAGGACGGCGATGGCGCGGTGCGCTGCATGGCAAGCGCGTTGCGCAATGCCCGCGTGAACCGGGAAGAAGTCGATTACATCAACGCGCACGGCACCTCCACGCCGCTCGGCGACGTTGCCGAAACGATCGCCATCAAGCGTTGCTTCGGCGAGCACGCGAAACGGCTCGCCGTGAGTTCCACCAAGTCCATGACCGGCCACCTGCTGGGTGCAGCGGGCGGTGTGGAAGCAGTGTTCTCGGTGCTCGCGATCCGCGACCGCATCGCGCCTCCCACCATCAATCTCGTGGCGCAGGACCCGCAGTGCGACCTGGACTACGTGCCGAACACTGCGCGCGAGATGAAGATCGATGTCGTGGTGTCGAATTCCTTCGGATTCGGCGGCACGAACGGCAGCCTCGTCTTTCGCCGGCTCTAGCGTGCCCGGGGCACCGGCCTTTCTCCTGCCGCCCGCCCTTCCTCGATGATCCTCGTCAACGGAGCAGTGAGCGAGGTGCTTCCCGCCATGGATCGCGGGCTCGCCTACGGCGATGGCGTATTCCGCACGCTGCGCCTGCGCGGCGGACATCCGCTCGCGTGGCGGGACCATTACCGCAAACTCAGCCACGATTGCGCCGCGCTTGCGATCCCGTGTCCTGCCGACGAAATGCTCGAGGGCGAGATCTCACGCGTTGCCGCGCAGGAGCCCGAGGGCGTCGCGAAAGTCATCGTTACACGCGGGACCGGACGGCGTGGCTACGCTTCAGGGCATGCCACACGGCCCACGCGTCTTGTGATGTCTTTTCCGGCGCCCGCGGTGGGGGCGGACGTTTCGCGCGCCGGCATCCGGGCGCGAATCTGCGCGCTGCGACTCGCGCATCAGCCCGCGCTCGCCGGCATCAAGCATCTCAACCGTCTCGAGAACGTGCTTGCCCGCCGCGAGTGGAGCGACCCGGACATCGCGGAAGGGTTGCTGCTCGATCATGCGGGCCATGTCATCGGCGGCACCATGTCGAATCTCTTTATCGTTGAAAATGGCGCGCTGGCGACCCCGGATCTGCGCTCCGCAGGGGTGGCGGGGGTGAGCCGCGAACGGGTGCTCCGACGCGCTGCCCAATCCGGCGTAGCCTGCAGCGTGTGCGACATTCCGCTCGATCGCGTGCGGCGGGCCGATGAGGTTTTTGTGGTCAACAGCGTGATCGGGGTCTGGCCGCTACGCGAGCTCGACGGGCGAACGTGGACCCCCGGTCCCTGTGCGGAGCGCGCAAGGCAGTGGCTCGATGAAGCGAACGACTAGGCAATGGCTGTGGCTGATAGCGATCTCGCCCTTCGTCTGCGGCGCGATCGTCGCAGCGCTGCTCGCGCTCTACGCCTATCAACCGCTGCGGCTCTCACAATCACCGCTGCAGTTCAGTCTCATGGCCGGCAGCAGCCTCAAGAGCGCCGCGCGGCAGATGAACCGGGCCGGCGTGCTGGGCGAGCCCACGCCGTTCGTGCTCCTGGCGCGCCTGCTCGGAAAGGCGGGCAGCATCAAGGCGGGAAACTACGAGATCGAGTCGCCCATTACGCCGCTCGAAGTGCTGCGCAAGGTCACCCAAGGTGACTACACGCAGGATGTCATCACGCTGGTCGAGGGCTGGACGTTCCAGCAGATCCGCAAGGCGCTGGACGAGCATCCGGCGCTGCGCCACGACACCGCGGGGCTGAGCGATGCGGACATCGCTCAGCGGCTCGAGATCGCCGCGCCGACTCCCGAGGGCTGGTTCTTTCCGGACACGTATTACTTCAGCAAGGGCACCAGCGACCTTGCGATACTGCGCCGGGCACACCGGCTGATGCGCACGACCCTTGCCGGGGAGTGGGAGCGGCGGCTGCCCGGCTTGCCCCTTGCGACACCCTACGAGGCGCTCATACTCGCGTCCATCATCGAAAAGGAAACCGGGCAGGCAGCGGAACGGCGCATGATCGCAGCGGTATTCGTCAACCGGCTTAGGCTCGGGATGAAGCTGCAGACCGACCCGACGGTCATTTACGGGATGGGGGCGAGCTTCGACGGCAATCTGCGAAGGCGCGATCTCGTTGCCGACACGCCATACAACACCTACGTTCATGCCGGCCTCCCGCCGACGCCGATCGCTGTTCCCGGGCTCGCTTCCATCGTCGCCGCGCTCAATCCCACGGAGAGCGACGCGCTTTATTTCGTGTCGAGGGGAGACGGGACCTCGCACTTTTCACGCACGCTCGTCGAGCACGACCGTGCGGTGACGAAGTACCAGAGATCGGGACGGCGCTGATGCGCGGTAAATTCATAACCTTCGAGGGCATCGACGGTGCGGGCAAGACGACGCACATCACTTGGTTTGCGGAGCTGCTGCGATCGCGCGGCCTCGCAGTGACGCTTACGCGCGAGCCCGGCGGGACCCTGCTCGGCGAGCGCCTGCGCGAGCTCATCCTCGATCGCAGTGAGAACCTGCACGCCGAGACGGAGACCTTGCTCGTGTTTGCGGCGCGCCGCGAGCACCTCGACAAGGTGATCGTGCCGGCGCTCTCCAGGGGGTCTTGGGTGATTTGCGATCGCTTCACGGATGCGACCTACGCCTATCAGGCGGGAGGCAGCGGCGTGCCCTGGGAGCGGATCGCTCTGCTCGAGCGCTGGGTCCACGCCGATGTCCAGCCCCATGCGACGATCCTGCTGGATCTTTCCCCGACCGTGGGGCGGGAACGCAGCCGCAGCGCCCGAGCCCCCGACCGCTTTGAAGGCGAGGCCCCGGAGTTCTACGAGCGAGTGCGCGCGGCGTATCTCAGGCGAGCGCGGGAGGATCCCCGCCGCATCCGGGTAGTCGATGCCAGCGCAGACATCTTTACAGTTCGCAAGAGCCTCGAAGAAATCGCTTTAACCATATGTCAAGAATAAACTTTGATGTTATCGTTGTCAGCGAGCACTAAATGCAAATACCGGAAAATCAGGTCCTTCCCTGGCATGAGGCCGAGCTGAGACACGCACTCGAGCACCGTTTGCGCGTGCCGCATGCGATCCTGCTCCATGGACGCGAAGGAATAGGGAAGCTGCGCTTCGCCCGGGCGCTCGCCCAATCCTTGCTGTGCGAGTCGCCACGCGACGAATTGGCGTGCGGTATCTGCTCTGCCTGCGGGTGGTTCGGATCCGGCAATCACCCCGATTTCAGGCTGGTGGAGCCTGCCGCGCTCACCGAGGCGGACGACGAAGGGGAGGGCGCGGCCAAGTCGAGCGCGCGCATTCTGATCGAACAGATCCGCGATCTCACGGACTTCATCAACGTGTCCAGCCACCGCGGCGGCGCCAAGGTGGCGCTGATCCACCCCGCGGAAGCGCTGAATGTGAATGCGGCCAATGCGCTGCTCAAGAACCTCGAAGAGCCGCCGCCGGGCACGCATTTCGTGCTCGTCGCCCATCGCGTGCAGTTTCTGCTGCCCACGATACGCAGCCGTTGCCGCCATCTCGCGCCCGGAGTGCCTGCCCCGGAGATGGCGGCAAAGTGGCTGCGAGAGCAGGGTGTACGCGATCCTGAGCTGGCGCTCGCGCACACGGGCGGTGCACCGCTGCTCGCTCACAGCCTCGATGGCCACGACTACTGGCAGCGGCGTGAGGTTCTTCTCGAACAGATCGCGGTCCGACGGTTCGATCCGCTGGCCGCCGCCGATCAGCTCTACGATCAGCCTCTGCGCGAAATTCTGGCATCGCTTCAGAAGTGGACTTTCGATCTCGTGCTCCATAAATGCCTGGGCCGCGTCCGCTACAATCCCGACCGCTCGCAGGCACTCGCGACTCTTGCGGCGCACGCCGATGCGTTGAAGGTGCTGAGATTTCACCGCGAGTTGCTCAAGCTCCAGCGCGTGATCGATCATCCGCTCAACCCGCGCCTGCTGCTCGAGCAACTGCTCCTTGACTATGCCGCGGCGGTGGGTGCCGCCGGACACGCTGCGTAACATGCTGGTCGATTCACACTGTCATCTCGACTTTCCCGAGCTCGCGTGTCAGCTCGAAAACGTCCTCGCCCTTATGCGCGAGAATCGCGTGCACCGCGCGCTGTGCATCAGCGTCAGGCTGGAGGATTTCCCGCAGGTTCGGGCGCTTGCTGAAACGCATGCCCCTCTCTATGGCACGGTGGGCGTGCATCCGGACTACGAGGGTGTGGAGGAGGCTACGGTCGAAAAACTGGTCTCGCTCGCGAGCCACTCGAGGATCGTGGGCATCGGTGAGACCGGGCTCGATTATTACCGCCTCAAGGGCGACCTCGATTGGCAGCGCGAGCGCTTTCGCTGCCATATCCGCGCAGCGCGCGAGTGCCGCAAGCCATTGGTGGTTCACACGCGATCTGCAGCGGAAGACACGCTGCGCATCATGCGTGAAGAGCGGGCAGGGGAAGTGCGGGGGGTCATGCACTGCTTCACCGAAAGCTGGGATGTCGCAAGTCAAGCGATGGATATGGGCTTCTACGTCTCATTCTCGGGCATCGTCACTTTCAAGAATGCGCAGGCGCTCAAGGACGTGGCGAAGCGGGTGCCTCTCGAGCGCATGCTGATCGAGACCGACTCGCCTTTCCTCGCGCCTGTTCCGTTTAGAGGGAAAGTCAACCAGCCGGGATACGTCAAGCACGTCGCGGAGGAGATCGCGCGCCTCAAGGCTGTCGCCTTCGAGGACGTGGCGCGCGCGACGACGCAAAATTTTAATGAACTGTTCGGGGTCTAAGAGAATGAAGCGCAGGTATGGATGGACGTGGGCCCTGGTCTGCGCGGCGCTGTTTCCCGCCGCAGTGGCCGCGGGTGTTTACGAGGACATGATTCACGCCGTGCGCAACGGAGACGAGAAGACGGCCGCTACGCTGCTCAAGCGGGGCGTGGATGTCGATACCGTCACGCCGGAGGGCGAATCGCTCCTCATGCTGGCTGCGAAGGAAGGCAAAACGGGCCTGGTGAAGATACTGCTCGCAGCCAATCCGCGGATCAACGCGCGTAACGCCCATGGCGAGACGGCGCTCATGCTGGCCGCGCTGCGTGGACACCGGGAGGTCGTGCGCCTGCTGCTTGAGCGCGGCGCCGAGGTAAACCATCCCGGCTGGACGCCCCTCATGTATGCTGCCGTCAATAATCGGGTAGAAATCGCCCGCCTGCTGATTGCGCGCAATGCGGACATCAACGCCGTCGCCGAAAACGGGACGACCCCCCTCATGATGGCAGCTCGTGAAGGCCATCTGCAGATGGTGAACCTGCTGCTCGACCACGGCGCCGACGTGAACCACAAGACCAAGTTCGGCTATACCGCGCTGGAAGTTGCCCGCGAGCGCGGGATGCGGCAGATCGCGGAGGCCCTGATCAAGGCCGGCGCCGAAGACTGAAGACGATTGTCGGCCCGCCCCGGGGCGACAGGCCTAGGAAGTTAGCTACAACCGATAAGCGAGCGGCCGATCAGCTCGCCGAAGCCGGCAACAAAGGTCCCCACGCACAGCAGGATGATCGGCAGGCGTTCGGGAGGCCGCGCCTCGACGCTATCCAGGCGGCCCGTAAGCACGTTCCAGCGTTCGATCACGATCCCCAGAATGACACCGACTGCCGCGATACGCGACACCCAATCCCATTCGCAATGCGTATAGGCGTAGCGCCCCGAGATGATGAGGATGATGACCAGAGTATAGAAGACGATCAGATGGCGGCGCATCTCGGACATTATACCGATGGCATGCATCTGCCGCCGCGGCGTAAGTGCGCATAATGTATATTATGTTAAATCAAGGTACGCCGCTATGCCCCGCGCCCGAGGAAGACAAACCTCAGTGAGCGGGCGAAGCGTCTAAAGCGGCACTGGCGATACCCTGTGCGGCTACATACCAAGTCCCATCACCGGCCATGTCTCCGACGCTTCGGTGAGGCGGGAAGCCACCCAGCTCCAGACGTACGTTGGTGATGCGCCCGTCGGATACCTCGAGGACCACGAAATCGACCGTGCCCAAGGGGGGGCGGAAACCCCTTTGAGGCTCTCCCCTGCAATAGCGCATCAGGAAGTCGGCCAGTGTCGTCCCAGCCCGTATGGCATCCGTCGCAATGCCGTAAAAGTGAGCCAGAGAGCCTAGACTCTGCTGTCCATCAAACGTAAAACCTGCGTGCGAAGAAGGGCTTTTTGCCCGTGTCCGCATGAACCTGTGTCGGCTCCATTTTTGGAACCTCCTCCAAGGCTGCTGTTGCTCCCCAGTGCCGCCGATCCAGAGGCTGATTTACCGCAGTGCATTTGTAAGAGGCCTCGGTCCGCGGAGAGCCTTCCGGGTCGCACGCCCGAGCGACAACCATGCCACAGCTAAATCGCTCCGGATTCAACATGTCGCCCGAGGGCTTTGTTGTCCGGTGGCGACAACATGCGCAGTACTCGAGCTAGGGTCCTGAAAATAGCGTGGTTCTACTGTCGCCTTGCAGCGACGAACCGGCCACGGGTGTGCCGATTTTCGTCACCTATGGCGGCGGGCAGCCGGTGCTATACTTTGCGCCCCGCAACAAACGGTGCCCCGGGAGGAAACCATGTATCGATCGGTCGAACGAGTGGTTGCAGAGTACATCTTCACGGTGGGCAACTTCGACTTCCGGGTAAAAGGGCGAATTACCGAAAAGCTCGGGAGCGGGCTCAACATGCCGAATCCCTACTCTTGGATCGTCAGCCATTACTACCGCGCTAAAGATGCGCCCAGCGTCACGCTGCCGGTAAAGACGGAATGCGCTTCAAGGGAGGAGGCCGAGCGGCTTCTCTTCACCTACGTGAGAAGCTTCACCGAAACCGCGGAACCGAATCGCTTCTATTAGGCTGCTCCGCCAGGAGCGACCGGCTCTCCCGTCCGATACGTCCGTCCGAGCTGTGACCCCCGATGCACCGGCGCAGCATCGCATAGGCCTTATCCCGACCCGTTTCAGGCGACAGGCCCGGGTATCCGCGGCCTTTTCCAGCGTAGCCATACCCGCAGACGCCTGAAGTCCTCGTGCGACACGTTGTCCGGCATCAGCACGGCATGTTGGGCAAAATACGAATCGGCTGTCCTCACGTTCACTATCGTGAGATACGGCGACACGAAGCTCGTTTCGAGCAGCCGGGCCGTGCGCCAGCTGCCGCTGCGCAATCGGATGACAAGCTCACCCGCCTCGTCGATCCTGATCGCAGTAATGGAATCGCCGCTTTTCAGGAATGCGAATCGCAAGAGCGTCACACTCAGATTGCCCACGATCGCGGCGGCCAGGCCCGCATGCGCCGCTGACGGCATGTCGACCAACCCAGCCGCGGCAGCAGCCCCTGCGTGTGACAGCACAAGGATCAGGGCGAGCCGGCGCGACGGATAGATGACGATTTCCTGCGGAGGCATGGTGTAATACGCCTCCCGCGCGCGGGGAATGTGGACGCTGCGCAAGGCACTAACCCTGTCGTGGACACCGGATGAAACCTGCATGACTCGAACCTTCCCAATAACTCTGCGACGGGTGCCACGGTTGACGAGTATTGCCCCAAGTGGTGGGAGACGCGGTCGTGCCGGTCGGCGCCAGGAAGCGAATTTACGGTGCGCTGCCGCTCGCGGGCCGGGAATAACACCGCTGACCGCTTAGGACCTCCATGCTCCAAACGGGCGGTGGGGAGCGCATACTCCCTTTCGCCGAGCTTGCGGCATAGTGGCGCCACTGGCGATAACGTGCCGGCGGAGGCCCCATGGAAGTGCAGAACAATCCGGCAGGACGACTCTACGATCTGCTCGAGGCGGCGCGGCAGTATCCGTGCGAGGAAAAGACGAGAACGGTGTGGGCGAACGTGCTCGGGGTGCCCGAGAACGACACCGCAACGCTGCTCAAGATGATCGCGGACGTCATCGATCTCGTGCGCAAGGCGAAGTCCTCGATCGTGCGTCTGTCCGACATCGACCACAAGCTCTACCTGAAACCGTTCGAGAACATCGAGGCCCTGCTCTGCCATCTCAATTTCGAGACGCACTGGGAGAACTGGCGCAACAGGCTTGACGACTTCACGCTCTATGGACTTCAGTTCGGCGCAGACCGGCTTGCTCGCACGAGCGAGGTGAGCCCGATCAAGGACGACCAGCTGGAGGCGCTGCGCGACGAGCTCGACGATCTCATCAGTCACGTTCTCGAATCTCACCTGCCACCGGACCTGAAGAAGCTCTTCCTGCGCAATCTGGAAGCATTGAGGCAGGCGTGGTCGACCTACCGCATTCGCGGTGTCGAGGGGCTCGAACAGGAGCTCGAGCGCAGTTGCGGATCGATCCTTCTGCACAAGGAGCAGATCCGGTCTTCGCCCGCGAACAGCACCGAGCGCAGGCTGTGGGAAGGCTTCCTCAAGCTCGTCGATCGCCTCAACAAGCAGGTGACGCTCGCGAAGAACGTGAAGGGCTTCGCAGGCGCGCCGCTCGTCGAACACTTTATGGGACGTTAATTCTCCGGCGCAGGAGGAATGGCGAACTCCGGACGTGCCTGCAGGTACGCCTGCCACCGGCCGTAGTCCGTCTCGATCAGGTTCGAAAAAGCTGGCCCCTTTGCACGCTCCACCCGCAGTCCGGCCTGTGCCATCGACGCGGAGAAACGAGCGTCATCCTGCTCGGCGGCCATGATCGAGGCTGTACGGTTGATGAGTTGGGCGGGCATTGCGTATGGCGCAAACAACCCATACCAGCCGGCTCCGCTCACTGACGGCAGGCCGGCTTCAGAAAGCGTAATCAGGTCCGGGAGCGACGGGTGGCGAACATCGTCGGCGATTGCCTGCGGCCGCAGCCGCGCATTGCGCACATAGTCCAAGAATGCGGGAAGCGGCACAAAGGCCGCCGTGACCTCCCCGGCGACAACGGCCCGGAGCGCCGAGTGCGCGCCGTTGAACGCCACGTGGCCGATGTTTGCGCCCGTAGCGCGTATGAAGAGCGCCCCTGCAAGATGCGAGCTCGCAAGCTCTCCGGAAGACGCGAGAGTGCGCTTGCTTCGTGCGATGCCACTCTCCACGACCCTACGGACGTCCGAGCCGTGCGGCATGCCAACGAGCACATTCGGCATGCGCGCGATGAGCGCCACCGGCTTGATATCCCGCCGCCAGTCATAGCCGGTGAGGAGATTCCGGACGATGATCACGTCGCTGCCGGCAAGCAGTAAGGTGCGGCCGTCCGGCACCAACGCCACGTGCTCCAGAGCCTCCGCCCCGCCCCGCTTGGCGCGCCGTACAACCGCGACCGGCGTGTCGAGCGCGTAGGCCAGACTCTGCTGTAAAGCGCGGCTGACGAGGTCGGTCAGCGGTGGAGCGGCATGAGCCTGCATGGCGCGCAGCGCCTTGTTGGCTGGAGCGCTGCCACTGATTTCGAGAGGCCCGGTCGACGGATACGGGTTCACCAGGCGGAGGCTCGCGGCACGGGTCGTGTCGGATGCTGCACCCGCATTCCACGCCGCCACCAGCATCAGCACCAAGAGCGGTTTCATCGTAGCGAACTTTCGGTGCAGGAACCGCCGGATCTCCCGGGAGTCCAATTTGCAAGTCCTTTTATTGTGCGCGAAACATGGCCTCGCTTAGACAGTTCCATGGCGCCCTTCTCATCCTCACGTGCGCCAGCGCCTATGCGGTGGATCCGGGCAGTGTGTCGATCCAGGACATCAGGCCGGAGTGCAGGGAACGCCATGCAGCCGTTGCTCCCGAGCACTGCATGATCGAAGACCGCCTTTCACGCAATGACTACCTGCGGCGTTTTGGCTCGGGGACGGTGGTGGTAGTCGAGCCACCCGCGTTGCCACCTGCCGTGCCAGAGCCGCCTGTCGCGCCACGGGAAAGCGTGAACCGTCCGACGCTCTGACGCCGCGCTCCCGTTAGAGAAGGGAAGGCGCCGCTTCGAAGACGTGCACCCGGTTGCGGCCGTTCTCCTTGGCGCGATAGAGCGCTTCGTCCGCGAACCGCACCAGCGCCTCGGCGTTGTCAGCGTGCGTGGGATAGAGCGCGACGCCGAACGATGCCGTGACACGGTCGAGCCGGCGCTCGCCGATCACAAGCTCCATCCTTTCGATATCGCGCCTGATCCGTTCCGCGCGCTCCACGGCAACGTTGCGCGTCGCTTCCGGAAGCACGATGATGAATTCCTCTCCCCCATAGCGACACGCGATGTCGGAACCGCGCACGTTCTGGCGGATGACATCGGCAACGGATTTCAGAACGAGGTCCCCCGCCTCGTGCCCCCAGGTGTCGTTGAAGCGCTTGAAATGGTCGATGTCGAAGAGGATCGCCGCGACGGGCAGCACCGCGCGCCGCGCCCGTATCAGGTCCCGGCCCAGAAAGTCCCACAGGTAGCGACGGTTATTGAGCCGCGTCAGCGGATCGGTGATGACCTGCTCGCTCAGCTCGCGCAACGCCTGCTTGAGATCGGCGTCGCGCTTTTGCAACGCCTGCGCCATGTCATCCAGCGCGTGCCCGAGCTGGCACAATTCCTCGTCGCTCTGCGGAAACCGCGTGCGCGCCGTGAGATCGCCCGCGCGGATATGGTTGGTCACCCCAAGAAGCGCGCGTAGCCGCCTCAGGAAGGCGATCTCGGGGCCGTACCACGCTGCGAAGAGAAGCAGGCCCGCGGCGACGATGATGCCGCCGAAAATCGCGAACGTCGTCTTGTTCGCTCCACCATAGAGTGTGGTCCGCGGCACGCTGACCAGCACGTGCAGAACGTTCGGACTCGGGGAATCACTGCGGATGCGTTGTGCCGCGTACACGCGCATCTGCCCCTTTTCATCGATCGCATCGAATGCAGCCCCCCCTGAAGACGCCATCGCCTCGAGCAGTGCGGTCGTAACCGATTCCTCCTTGGCAGCGGCGGCCGGATGGCGCGAGAGGATGCGTCCGCTCTGGTCGAGAACTGCAATCAGCCCCTCGCGCGGCAGCATGCCCTCGGGGAAAAGTTCTCCCGCTTTTCTGAGGGACGAGCCGGGAGATTCAGTCGCGTGCGCGATTTGTGCGGCCAGGATCCGCGCGTAAAGCTGCAGCTCGGCACGGGCATGAGAGCGCGCTTCCATGCCATGCAGAGTGCCCAACAACAGCGAAAGCAACAGTGCCGGCAGCGCGGCAAGAACGACGAGCAATGCGATGCGGCCGCGGGTGTTCAGAGGCTTCACGGTGAGCGCGACTCTGAGGTGTTGTCAATAGGTGTGTAAAAAGATTCAGGCGGCTTTCCTTGTCGGCTCGATCATTGTGCGCACAGCAATTCCGTCCTTGAACAGTGTTCCTTGGTAGACCTGCCTCATCAAATGAGGCGCG
>Ga0209172_10001578_pt1 | contig 46885 bp, 37 predicted proteins | sample LarsenN4metaG_FD_184113 | JGI IMG/M metagenome (GOLD analysis project Ga0209172, IMG submission 184113) | Hot spring sediment bacterial and archeal communities from British Columbia, Canada, to study Microbial Dark Matter (Phase II) - Larsen... ... | reverse complement strand
AGCCAGGCCTCGTCGAAGTGCAGGTTGTCGATGTAGCCGTCGAGGCCGTGCTTGATGGTCTCGGTGTTGTAGAGCACGCCGTCGTAGGTGCTCTGCGTGAGCGTGAGGATGCGCGGCTTGACCTGCGCCGCGTCGACGCCGGCCAGCAGCGGATTGGCGGCGATCTTGCGGCGGATCGACTCGACCGAGAACTCGCTCTGCGGGATCGGGCCGATGATGCCGTGGTGGTTGCGCGTCGGCGTCAGGAACACCGGCACCGCGCCGGTCATGATGATCGAGTGCAGGATGCTCTTGTGGCAGTTGCGGTCGACCACCACCACGTCGCCCGGCGCCACCGTGTGGTGCCAGACCATCTTGTTGCTCGTGCTCGTGCCGTTGGTGACGAAGAAGCAGTGGTCGGCGTTGAAGATGCGCGCCGCGTTGCGCTCGCTGGCCGCAACCGGGCCGGTGTGGTCGAGCAGCTGGCCCAGCTCCTCGACCGCGTTGCACACGTCGGCACGCAGCATGTTCTCGCCGAAGAACTGGTGGAACATCTGGCCCACCGGGCTCTTGAGGAAGGCCACGCCGCCGCTGTGGCCGGGGCAGTGCCAGGAGTAGGAGCCGTCCTGCGCGTAGTCCATCAGCGCCTTGAAGAACGGCGGCGCGAGGCCGTCGAGGTAACTCCGGGCCTCGCGGATGATGTGGCGCGCCACGAACTCCGGCGTGTCCTCGAACATGTGGATGAAGCCGTGAAGCTCGCGCAGGATGTCGTTCGGGATGTGCTGGCTGGTGCGCGTCTCGCCGTAGATGTAGATCGGGATGTCGGCGTTCTTCCAGCGGATCTCCTCGATGAACTTGCGCAGGTTCAGCACCGCCGGGTCGAGCTCGGGGCCGGGGGTGAACTCCTCGTCGTCGATCGACAGGATGAAGGCGCTGGCGCGGCTCTGCTGCTGCGCGAACTGGCTGAGGTCGCCGTAGCTGGTGGCGCCCACCACCTCGAAGCCCTCCTTCTCGATCGCGCCGGCGAGCGCGCGGATGCCGAAGCCCGAGGCGTTCTCCGAGCGGAAGTCCTCGTCGATGATGACGATCGGGAAGCGGAAGCGAAGCATGGCAAGCGGCCTCGGCGGAGCGGACAAAGGCGCGCAGTGTAGGGCCGTACCGAGGTGGCTACACTGACCGCATCGAAGATCGCGAGGAACGCCGGCCATGGACTGGAGCGCATCGACCTGGTGGTGGCTGCTCGCCGGCGGCATGGTGGCCGCCGAGCTGGCCACCGGCACCTTCTACCTGCTGATGCTGGCGCTCGGCAGCGCGGCCGGCGCGCTGGCCGCGCATGCCGGACTCGGCGGCACGCCGCAGGTGGTGGTAGCGGCGCTGGTGGGCGGCGGCGCCACCGCGGCCTGGCACTTCAAGCGCGCGCGCGCGCCGCGCAGCGCGCCGCCCGAGACCAACCGCGACGTCAACATCGACATCGGCGGCAGCGTCAAGGTCGAGGCCTGGAACGCCGACGGCTCGGCGCGCGTCAGCTACCGCGGCGCGATGTGGTCGGCGCGCTACGCCGGCACGGGCTCGCCGGCGCCCGGCGAGCACGTGATCGTCTCGCTCAACGGCAACGAGCTCGGCCTCGCGCCGCGCTCATAGCTCCCCTCGCCCAGACCTGCCCAGCTCTCGAAAGCCCGCCATGGAAATCGCGCTCATCGTCGCCGTCATCGCGGTGATCTTCGTCATCCGCACCTTCAAGATCGTGCCGCAGCAGAACGCCTGGGTGGTGGAGCGGCTGGGCAAGTTCGACCGCACGCTCACGCCGGGCCTCAAGTTCGTGATCCCCTTTGTCGAGCGCGTGGCCTACAAGCACTCGCTCAAGGAGGTGCCGCTGGACGTGCCGAGCCAGGTCTGCATCACCAAGGACAACACCCAGCTCCAGGTGGACGGCATCCTGTACTTCCAGGTCACCGACCCGATGCGCGCGAGCTACGGTTCGTCCAACTACATCGTCGCCATCACGCAGCTGGCGCAGACCACGCTGCGCAGCGTGATCGGCAAGATGGAGCTGGACAAGACCTTCGAGGAACGCGACATCATCAACTCCACCGTCGTCGCCGCGCTCGACGAGGCGGCGCTGAACTGGGGCGTCAAGGTGCTGCGCTACGAGATCAAGGACCTGACGCCGCCGGCGGCCATCCTGCACGCGATGCAGGCGCAGATCACCGCCGAGCGCGAGAAGCGCGCGCTGATCGCCGCCTCCGAGGGCCGGCGCCAGGAGCAGATCAACATCGCCACCGGCGAGCGCGAGGCCTTCATCGCGCGCAGCGAGGGCGAGAAGCAGGCCGAGATCAACACCGCGCAGGGCGAGGCGGCGGCCATCATCGCGGTGGCCGAGGCCACGGCCGACGCGATCCGCAAGGTGGCCGCGGCGATCCAGCAACCGGGCGGCGAGCAGGCGGTGCAGCTCAAGGTGGCCGAGAAGGCCGTCGACGCCTACCAGCACCTGGCCAAGGTCAACAACACGATGATCGTGCCGGGCAACATGACCGAGGTGGCGGGCCTCATCGCCACCGCGATGGCGCTGATGAAGGGCGGCAAGCCGGCCTCCCCCGCTTCGTCCGCAGCGCCGGCACCGCGATGAAGCAGGCCCTGAACGTGCTGGGCACGCCGCTCGTGCCCTGCTCGTACGACCCGCTGACCGGCTGGTACCGCGACGGCTGCTGCCACACCGACGCGCGCGACCACGGCAGCCACGTCGTCTGCGCGAAGATGACCGTGACCTTCCTGAACTTCCAGATGGAGCGCGGCAACGACCTGATCACGCCGCGCCCCGAAGCGCGCTTCCCCGGCCTCAAGCCGGGCGACCGCTGGTGCGTGTGCGCGCTGCGCTGGCGCGAGGCCTACGAGGCCGGCTGCGCGCCGCCGGTGGTGCTCGAGAGCACGCACGCGCGGGCCCTCGAGTACGTGCTGATGGAGTGGCTGCGCAAGGAGGCGGTGGCGCCGAGCGGCACCGCCTGAAGGCGCGCCGGCGCGGACGTCGGCGCAGCCCCGCCCGCGCTACGCCGCCTTGCGCTTGCGCGCGGCCAGCGCGAGCAGGCCGAGCCCGGCGAGCGACAGCGTGCCGGGCAGCGGCACCTTGGTGTCGCGCACCTCGATGCTGCCGGCGGCCACTTCGCCGTTGTTGCCCACCTCGCCGATGTAGAGGAAGAGGCCCGCGGTGGCCAACGCCGCGCTCAGGTTGAACGAGATGCGGCCGCCGTCGCCCAGGCTGATGAAGCCGAAGGCGCCGGGGATGGCGGTGGTGGACTCGCCGTCGAGCGCGCCGAGCGTGGCCACCGCGTTGTCCACCCCGGTGCCGGCGGCGTTGGTGCCGAACAGCTTGGGGTCGGCCGGCGGGCGCTGCGTGCCCGGCGTGAAGAGGGTGCCGCCGACGAAGTCGAACACGCCGATGCCGGCCAGGCCCTGCGCGCAGGCGGCGGTGGCGCAGTCGGTGGTGGACAGCTTGATCGCGTCGAGGTCGAAGCCCGAGAACTGGCTCGGCGCGCCGCCGGCGCCCGAGTTGCTGTCGGTGATGGTGATCGACAGGATCGACGCCAGGCCGATGCTCGACAGGTCGGCCTTGAAGACGCCAGTGTTGGCGATGGTGCCGCCGGTCAGGCCGCTGAGCGGCGTGAACGAGACCGGCACGGCCTGCGCCGTGGCCACGCCGGCGGCGAGGCCCGCGGCCAGCGCGAGACGATGAACGAGTTGCATGCTCTTCTCCCGGGTGTTCGGGTGCCGACGGCACCGGTGGCAGGCATGTTCGGCGTTGCGCCGTCCGTGCACGATCCTGCCGCGGGGGGAGAAGGCGGCCCTTGGCTAGGGGGGCCGCAGCCGCGGCCTAGAATCCAGCCCGCTCGGACGGGTGGATGAGCGGTTTAAGTCGCACGCCTGGAAAGCGTGTGGGGGTTAACAGCCCCCCGCGGGTTCGAATCCCGCCCCGTCCGCCAGGCCACACTCCGGTCCCTCCGGAGGCGCGCCGCCCCAGGCCGTGCAGCGCCCCGGCAAGTCGCCTGCGAGCCGTCGCCGCAACCGAAGCGTTGCCGGCTGCGCGTTGGCTATCGCACAGCCGACGCACGCGAATGGCGGTGTACTCGCGTCCCCTGATCGACGACTCGCTCTCTCACGCGGGCGCCTGAGCGGCGCCGCGGTGCCGTCGGAGCCCCACTGCAAGGACTCACGATGAAGAAGCTCAACATCCTCATGGCGCTCATGGGCTTGGCCTCTGCCGCACAGGCGCAGAACACGCTCACGATCGGCACCTCCGTCCTGTTCCGCGGAAGCACCAATCTCGGAACCTTCGCATCGCACACCCAATGCCGCGAGGCCGCGCAGCTGCGCACCATCACGGCAACCACCACCTACCAATGCCGCGAGAACCTCACCGCGACGCCGACCGTCACGCCGCCGCCGCCGCCCCCGCCACCGCCACCGCCCCCGCCCAGCGGCGCGATGTCCTACCAGTCCAACTTCGATGCCGTGGAATACCCGTTGAGCGAAGGCGGCAAGTGGTTCAAGGCATCGAACCCCTGGACCTACGTGCGCACCGAAGGCGGCACCGCCTACGGCACCAACGGGATCAGCAACAGCTACGACGACTCAGTGGCCTTCCTCACCGGCGCGTGGGGTCCGGACCAGACCATCGAGGGCGTGGTCCAGATCAATTCGGGCACGGTCGGGCCCAGCCATGAAGTCGAACTGTGGCTGCGTGGCGGCTCGGACTCGAACAACCTGTGGGGCTACGAGCTGTGCTTCTGGCGCACGGGGCAGGTGCAGCTGTTCCTCTGGCGCGGCCCCTTCGGCGCGGTCACGGAGATCTACAGCAACGCGTCGTTGACCTGGACGGCCTCTTCGACCCTGAAGACCGGCGACCGCGTCAAGGCGCAGATCCAGGGCACGACGGTGAAGGCGTGGATCAACGACGTGCTGAAGGTTCACGCGACCACCAGCCACCACGCAACCGGTCAGCCGGGTATCGGGTTCTTCATCCGGCCGGGCGGAAGCACCAACCTGGTCACGCTCACCAGCGTCTCGGCCGCCTCGAACTGAGCGCGTCGCGCGCTCAGTGCGCGCGACGCGCCAGCAGCGCCTCGTACAGCGCCAGATACTCGCGCGACGGCCCGGCCCACGACCAGGGCCGCTGCATCGCCTCGCGGCGCATGGCCTCCCAGGCGCTCGGCTCGCGACGCGTGCGCACCGCACGGCCCACCGCCTCGAGCAGCGCGGCCGGCGTGGCCGCGTCGAACACGAACCCGGTGGCGCCCGGCTGGCCGGCGTCGACCACCGTGTCCGCGAGCCCGCCCACGCGGCGCACGACGGGCAGGCTGCCGTAGCGCAGCCCGTACATCTGCGTGAGCCCGCAGGGCTCGAAGCGCGAGGGCACGAGGATCGCGTCGGCGCCGGCCACCAGGCGGTGCGCGCGCGCCTCGTCGTAGCCGATGCACACCTGCACGCGCCCGGGATGCGCCTGCGCCGCCATGCTAAAGGCGGCCTCGAGCGCCGGCTCGCCGGTGCCCTGCACCGCGAGTTGCACGCCCTGCGCCAGCATCTCGGGCAGCGCCTGCAGCACCAGGTCGAGGCCCTTCTGCGAAGTGAGCCGGCTCACCACCACGGCGAGCAGCGCGTCGTCGTCGACGGCCAGGCCCAGCTCGGCCTGCAGGGCCCGCCGGCAGGCGCGCTTGCCCTGCGGGCGCTCGGCGTCGTAGCGCTCGGCGATCGCGCTGTCGGTGGCCGGGTTCCAGACCTCGGTGTCGATGCCGTTGAGGATGCCGCTCACCTCGGCGCCGCGCGCGCGGATCACGCCGTCGAGCCCGCAGCCGAACTCGTGGGTGGCGATCTCGCGCGCGTAGCTCGGGCTCACGGTGGTGATGCGGTCGGCGAACTGCAGGCCGGCCTTCATGAAGCTGAACTGGCCGTGGTACTCGAGCCCGGCCGGCGAGAGGTGGCGCGAGCTCAGGCCGAGCAGCGGCCAGTCGTGCATCGGGAACAGGCCCTGGAAAGCCAGGTTGTGCACCGTGAACACGCTGCCCGCGGCGGTGGCCGGGTGGTCGGCCATCAGCGCGCAGGCCAGCGCCGCGTGCCAGTCGTGCGCGTGCACGACGTGCGGCGTCCAGTTCGGGTCGGCGTCGTCGGCGGCCAGGTGCGCGGCCACGTAGCCGAGCAGGGCGAAGCGCTGCAGGTTGTCGCTCCACTCCTCGCCGCGGCTGTCCTGGTACGGGCTGCCGCCGCGGCGGTACAGGTAAGGCGCGTCGACCACGTAGACCGGCAGCGCGCTGCCCGGCATGCGGGCGAGCAGCACGCGAACGCGCAGCGCGCCGTAGGCGTTGCCGATGTCGATGACCAGCCGCGCGCCCTGCACGCCGTCCATGATGGCCGGCAGGCCCGGCAGCAGCAGGCGCACGTCGGCACCGAGGGCGACCTGGGCCGGCGGCAGCGCCGCCACCACGTCGGCCAGGCCCCCGGTCTTGACGAGCGGAAAGACCTCCGCCGCCACGTGCAGCACGCGCCTTGCGCTCATGTCTGCAGGCGGCGCAGCATGTCGCGCGTAACCAGCGTGATGCCGCCCTCGCTGCGATGGAAGCGCGCGGCGTCGGCGGCCGCATCCTCGCCGATGACCATGCCTTCGGGCACCAGCACATGGCGGTCGAGCACGGCGCGGCGCACGCGCGCGTGGCGGCCGATCTGCACGCCGGGCAGCAGCACCGACTCCTGCACCTGCGCGTACGAGTGCACGCGCACCTGCGAGAACAGCACCGAGCGCCACACCGAGCCCGAGACGATGCAGCCGCCCGAGACCAGGCTCTCGATGGCCATGCCGCGTCGGTCGTCGCTGTTGTGCACGAACTTGGCCGGCGGCAGCTGCGGCTGGTAGGTCCAGATCGGCCAGTCGGTGTCGTACAGGTTGAGCTGCGGCTCGGTGGCGGTGAGGTCGATGTTGGCGTCCCAGTAGGCGTCGATGGTGCCCACGTCGCGCCAGTACGGCGGCTGCCCCGGGCGGCCGCCGACGCAGCTCAGCTCGAAGGGGTGCGCCGCGGCGACACCGGCCTTGACCATCTTCGGGATGATGTCCTTGCCGAAGTCGTGGCTCGAGGCCGGATCGGCCATGTCGCGCTCGAGCTCGCGGAAGAGATAGCGCGCGTTGAAGATGTAGATGCCCATGCTGGCCAGCACGCGGCCGGGCTTGCCCGGGATCTCGGGCGGGTCGGCCGGCTTCTCGACGAAGTCGGTGATCGAGCGCTCGCGGTCCACCGCCATCACGCCGAAGGCGCTGGCCTCGGCCTTGCTCACCTCGATGCAGCCGACCGTGCACTCGCGCTTGAGCGCCACGTGGTCGGCCAGCATGTGCGCGTAGTTCATCTTGTACACATGGTCGCCGGCCAGCACGACGATGTAGTCGGCGTGGTAGGCGGCCAGGATGTCCTGGTTCTGGTAGACGGCGTCGGCGGTGCCGCGGTACCAGCTCTCCTCGTCCACCCGCTGCTGGGCCGGCAGCAGGTCGACGAACTCGTTCATCTCGCTCTTCAGGAAGGCCCAGCCGCGCTGCAGGTGGCGCAGCAGGCTGTGGCTCTTGTACTGCGTGATGACGCCGATGCGCCGGATGCCCGAGTTCAGGCAGTTGGACAGCGCGAAGTCGACGATGCGGAACTTGCCGCCGAAGTAGACCGCCGGCTTGGCGCGGATGTCCGTGAGGTTCTTGAGCCGGCTGCCGCGGCCTCCGGCCAAGACCAGCGCGACGGCGCGACGTGGCAGCGCCAAGCCCTGAGCAACTTCAACCTGGGCCATGAGGCCTCCTGCAATTACTTCGAACTACAACACATCGCAGCGGCCATGGACCTGAAGTGAATTCTGCGATTCGTATCGTACAACTTTGAAAATGAACACTTATCCAGCTCACATTGATCTGCGACTTGTAGTCGAACTACAGACGCAGCGGTTGACTTGGCCATGATCGATCCCCCACACTCCACGACATCGGGCGTCAGCCCTTCCCCGCCGCCGCGACGGCCCGCGAGATGAGTCTTCCCGAACGCCAGTCCGCCCCCTCCCTGCCCGGCAGCGCCGCCGTGGACGAAGCGCTGCTCGGCATCGTGGGCACGGCGCCCGCGCAGGCCGGCCGCGCCGACATCATGCACGCCATCGCCGCGCTGGCGCGAGAGCAGTTGTCCCGACGCTGGGTGGCCAGCGAGCAGGCCGACCGCCAGGCCCGGGCGCGCCGCGTGTACTACCTGTCGATGGAGTTCCTGATCGGCCGCACGCTGGGCAATGCCCTCGCCGCGCTCGGCCTGCAGGGCGAGATGGCCGCGGCGGCGCAGGCGCACGCCCTGCGCCTGGAGGACGTGGCGGCGGCCGAGCCCGACGCCGCGCTCGGCAACGGCGGCCTGGGGCGCCTGGCGGCGTGTTTCCTCGACTCGCTGGCCACGCTCGGCCTGCCGTCGTACGGCTACGGCATCCGCTACGAGTTCGGCATGTTCGCTCAGGGCATCCGCGACGGCCAGCAGATCGAGGCGCCCGACGCCTGGCTCGAGGACGGCACGCCGTGGGAGTTCCCGCGCAGTGAGGTCGCCTACAGCGTGCCTTTCGGCGGCTGGGTGGAGCAGGCGCAGCAGCCCGCAGCGCCCGACGCCGCGCCGCTGTGGCGCGCCGCGCACACCGTGCGCGCCAAGGCCCACGACATGGTGGTGCCCGGTCACGGCACGGCGCGCGTGGCCACGCTGCGGCTGTGGAAGGCGCTCGCGCCGTCGCAGCTCGACCTGCCGGCCTTCAACGCCGGCGACTACGCGCGCGCCGCACGCGCCAAGAACGAGAGCGAGAACATCTCCTGGGTGCTGTACCCCAACGACAGCAGCGCCGACGGCCGCCGCCTGCGCCTGGCGCAGGAGTTCTTCTTCACGAGCGCCTCGCTGCAGGACATCCTGGCCCGCCACCTGGCCGAGCACGGCCGCCTGACCAACCTGGCCGAGAAGGTGGCGATCCACCTCAACGACACCCACCCGGCGATCGGCGTGGCCGAGCTGATGCGCCTGCTGGTCGACGAACACGGCTTCGCCTGGGGCCCGGCCTGGCGCATCACCGGCTCGGTGTTCAGCTACACCAATCACACGCTGATGCCCGAGGCGCTCGAGACCTGGCCGGTCTCGCTCTTCCAGGAGCTGCTGCCGCGCCACCTGGAGATCATCTTCCGCATCAACCACGAGCTGCTGACGCGCGCGCGCACCCTGGTGCCGGGCGACGACGAGTTCCTGAGCCGCCTGTCGCTGATCGACGAGCACGGCGAGCGCCGCGTGCGCATGGCGCACCTGGCGGTGGTCGGCAGCCACAAGGTCAACGGCGTCTCGGCGCTGCACTCCGAGCTGCTCGTCAAGACGCTGTTCGCCGACTTCGCGCGCCTGTGGCCCGAGCGCTTCACGAACATGACCAACGGCGTCACGCCGCGGCGCTGGCTGGCGCAGGCCAACCCGGCGCTGGCGGCGCTGATCGACGAGCGCATCGGCAGCGCCTGGCGGCTCGACCTCGACCAGCTCGTGCGCCTGGCCCCGGCGGCCGACGACGCCGGCTTCCGCCAGGCCTTCATGGCCGCCAAGCGCAGCAACAAGGAACGCCTGGCCCGGCTGATCCACGAGCGCATCGGCCTCGAGGTCGACCCGGCCAGCCTGTTCGACGTGCAGGTCAAGCGCTTCCACGAGTACAAGCGTCAGCTGCTCAACGTGCTGCAGGTGGTGGCGCGCTACCAGGCCATGCTGGCCGAGCCGGGGCGCGACTGGGTGCCGCGCACGGTGGTCTTCGCCGGCAAGGCGGCGTCGGGCTACGCGGCGGCCAAGGCGATCATCCGCCTGATCCACGACGTGGCCGCGGTGGTCAACGCCGACGCGCGCCTCGCCGGCCGCCTCAAGATCGCCTTCCTGCCCAACTACGGCGTCTCGCTGGCCGAGGTGATCATGCCGGCGGCCGACCTGTCCGAGCAGATCTCCACCGCCGGCACCGAGGCCAGCGGCACCGGCAACATGAAGCTGGCGCTCAACGGCGCGCTGACCATCGGCACCGACGACGGCGCCAACATCGAGATCCGCGAGCGCGTGGGCGACGCCAACATCTTCATCTTCGGGCTCTCGGCGGCCGAGGTGGCGGCGCAGCGCGGCGCCGGCTACCACCCGCTGCGCCACTACGAGTCCGACCCGCGGCTCAAGGCGGTGATCGACGCGATCGCCGGCGGCGAGTTCTCGCAGGGCGACGGCGAGCGCTACCGCGCGCTGGTCGACGCGCTGCTCTGGGGCGGCGACCCCTACTTCCTGCTCGCCGACTTCGCGAGCTACTGGCAGGCCCAGCTGCGCGTCGACGAGGCCTACCGCGACACCGAGCGCTGGACGCGCATGGCCATCGCCAACGTGGCGCAGATGGGCTTCTTCTCCTCGGACCGCACCATCGCCGAGTACGCGCGGCAGGTCTGGGGCCTCGAGCCGAGGGCATGACGGCGCTCGCCGCCGCCGAGATCGCAGCGCTGTGCCAGGGTCGGCACGGCGACCCCTTTGCCGTGCTCGGCCCGCACGGCGGCGTGGTGCGCGCCTTCCTGCCCGGCGCGGCGCAGGTGCGGGTGGGCGGCGCGCTGCTCGCCGAGATCCACCCCGACGGCTTGTTCGAAGGCCCCGCGGGTCCGTCTGGCCCGGTCGGCCCGGGCACGGCGTACCGATTCGACGTCACCTGGCGCGACGGCCGGCAGTCCCGCCTCGACGACCCCTACCGCTTCGGCCCCGTGCTCGGCGAGATGGACGCCTGGCTGCTCGCCGAGGGCTCGCACCTGCGCCCCTTCGAGGTGCTGGGCGCGCACCTGCGCGAGATGGACGGCGTCGCCGGCGCCGCCTTCGCGGTGTGGGCGCCCAACGCCAGCCGCGCCAGCGTGGTCGGTGACTTCAACCTCTGGGATGGCCGCCGCCACCCGATGCGCCTGCGCCGCGAGTGCGGCGTGTGGGAGCTGTTCCTGCCCGGCGTGGGCGCCGGCGCGCGCTACAAGTTCGAGTTGCTCGACCGCGAGGGCCGCCTGCTGCCGCAGAAGGCCGACCCCTACGCGCGCCAGGCCGAGCTGCGCCCGGCCACCGCGAGCATCGTCGCGCCGCTGCCGCCCAAGGCGCCGCCCTCCGAGGCACGCCGGCGCGCCAACGCGCTCGACGCGCCGATCAGCATCTACGAGGTGCACCTGGCGAGCTGGCGGCGCAAGGACGGCAACGCCTGGCTGGACTGGGACGAGCTCGCCGACCAGCTCGTGGCCTACGCCGCCGACCTCGGCTTCACGCACCTGGAGCTGCTGCCCGTCACCGAACACCCGTTCGACGGCAGCTGGGGTTACCAGACGCTCGGCCTGTTCGCGCCCACCGCGCGCTTCGGCGATGCGGCGGGCCTGCAGCGCTTCGTCGCGCGCGCCCACGCCGCCGGCCTGGGCGTGATCGCCGACTGGGTGCCGGCGCACTTCCCGACCGACGCGCACGGCCTGGCCCGCTTCGACGGCAGCGCGCTGTACGAGTACGCCGACCCGCGCGAGGGCTACCACAACGACTGGAACACGCTGATCTACAACTTCGGCCGCACCGAGGTGAGGAACTTCCTCGTCGCCAGCGCCCTGTACTGGCTGGAGCGCCACGACCTGGACGGCCTGCGCGTCGACGCCGTGGCCTCGATGCTCTACCGCGACTACAGCCGTGCCGCCGGCCAGTGGATCCCCAACGTGCACGGCGGGCGCGAGAACCTGGAGGCCATCGCGCTGCTCCGGCGCGTCAACGAGGTGGTCGGCAGCGAGCGCCCGCAGGCCGTCACCTTCGCCGAGGAGAGCACCGCCTTTCCCGCGGTGAGCCGGCCCACCTACACGGGCGGCCTGGGATTCCACTTCAAGTGGAACATGGGCTGGATGCACGACACGCTGCAGTACATGGCGCGCGACCCGGTGCACCGGCCCTGGCATCACGGCGAGCTGACCTTCGGCCTGGTCTACGCCTTCAACGAGAACTTCGTGCTGCCGCTGTCGCACGACGAGGTGGTGCACGGCAAGGGCTCGCTGCTCGGCAAGATGCCGGGCGACCGCTGGCAGCGCTTCGCCAACCTGCGCGCCTACCTCGGCTTCATGTGGGGCCACCCGGGCAAGAAGCTGCTCTTCATGGGCGGCGAGTTCGCGCAGGAGCGCGAGTGGAACCACGAGCAGAGCCTGGACTGGCATCTGCTCGGGCAGCCCGAACATGCCGGCATGCAGCGCCTGGTGCGCGACCTCAACGCGCTGTACCGGGCGAGCCCGGCGCTTTACGAGCAGGACTTCAGCGCCGCCGGATTCGAGTGGATCGACCACGAGGACGCGCAGCGCTCGCTGCTCGCCTTCGTGCGCAAGGGGCGCGGCGGCGAGCCGATGCTGGTGGTGTGCAACTTCGCGCCGGTGGTGCACCACGGCCTGCGCGTCGGCGTGCCGGCGGCCGGGCGCTGGGAGGAGCGGCTCAACACCGACTCGGCCTTCTACGGCGGCAGCAACGTCGGCCTGCCGCTGGCCGCCGCCGACAGCGAGGCGGTCGCCAGCCACGGGCGCGCCCAGTCCATCGTGCTCACCGTGCCGCCGCTGGCCACCGTGTTCCTGCAGTGCAAGGGCTGAGGCTCGAGGCCGGCCGGCCCTGGCCGCTCGGTGCCACGGTCGACGAGGGCGGCGTCAACGTCGCCGTGTTCTCGGCGCATGCCCGCGCCATCGAGCTGTGCCTGTTCGACGGCGACCGCGAGGTCGCGCGCGCCCCGCTGCCCGAGCGCACCGGCGACGTCTTCCACGGCCGCCTGCCGGGCGCCGGCGCCGGGCTCGTCTACGGCCTGCGCGCGCACGGCCCCTGGCGGCCCGACAGGGGGCACCGCTTCAACCCCAACAAGCTGCTGCTCGATCCCTGGGCGCGCGAGATCGTGGCCCCGGCCGGCGGCTTCGCCTGGCGGCCCGAGCACCACGGCGGCGACCTCGAGCACGCGGCGCACATGGACGGCCGCGACAACGCGCGCCATGCCCTCAAGGCGCGCGTCGTGCACGAAGCGCCGCTCGCCTGGCGGCGGCCGCGCACGGCGCTCGCCGACAGCGTGCTCTACGAGCTGCACGTGCGCGCCTTCACGCGGCTGATGCCCGGCGTGCCCGAGGCCGAGCGCGGCACCTACGCGGGCCTGGCCAGCGACGCCGCGCTGGCGCACCTGAAGCGGCTCGGCGTCACCGCGGTGAGCCTGCTGCCGGTGCACCAGCGGCTGGACGAGCCGCGCCTGGTGGAGCTCGGCCTCTCGAACCACTGGGGCTACAACACGATCGGCTTCTTCTGCCCCGAGCCGCGCTACGCCGCCACGCGCGAGCCGCGCGCCGAGTTCCGCGCCATGGTGCAGCGGCTGCACGAGGCGGGCATCGAGGTGCTGATCGACGTCGTCTTCAACCACACCGCCGAGGGCGACGAGCGCGGCGCCACGCTCGCCTTCCGCGGCCTGGACAACGCCAGCTGGTACCGCCTGCCGCCGCACGACCGCAGCCGCTACGAGAACTGGACCGGCTGCGGCAACACCGTCAACCTCGATCACCCGCGCGTGCTGCAGTTCGTGCTCGACAGCCTGCGCTACTGGGTCGAGTCGATGGGCGTCGACGGCTTCCGCTTCGACCTCGCCCCGGTGCTCGGCCGCGAGCAGGGCCCGTTCGACGCCGGCGCCGCGTTCTTCAAGGCACTGGCGCAGGACCCGGCGCTGCAAGGCGTCAAGCTGATCGCCGAGCCCTGGGACCTCGGGCCCGAGGGCTACAAGCTCGGCCACTTCCCGCACGGCTGGCTCGAGTGGAACGACAAGTTCCGCGACACCACGCGCGCCTTCTGGCTGGGCGGCGACTGCACGCGCGGCCAGTTCGCGCAGCGCCTGGCCGGCAGCTCCGACTTCTTCCAGGCCGGCGGGCGCAGCCCGCTGGCGAGCGTGAACTACGTGTGCGCGCACGACGGCTTCAACCTCGCCGACCTCGTCAGCTACGACATGCGCCACAACGAGGCCAACGGCGAGGACGGCCGCGACGGCCACCCGCACAACCTGAGCTGGAACTGCGGCTGGGAAGGCCCGACCGGCGACCCCGACGTGCTGGCGCGGCGCGCGCGCCTCAAGCGCGCCCTGCTCGCCAGCGTGCTGCTCGCGCAGGGCACGCCGATGCTCGCCGCCGGCGACGAGATCGGCCACAGCCAGCGCGGCAACAACAACCCCTACTGCCAGGACAACGAAATCACCTGGCTCGACTGGAGCGCGGCCGATGCCTCGCTCGCCGCCTTCACCGCGCGCCTGATCGCGCTGCGCAGGCGGCTGCTGCCGCTCGGCGTGCGCTGGACCACCGGTGTCGCCGACGCGAACGGCCACGCCGACCTGGCCTGGCTGCGCCGCACCGGCGAGTCCTTCACGGTGGACCAGTGGAACAACCGCAGCTCGCGCGTCCTGGGCGCACTGGTCGGCGCGCCGGGGCGCGGCGGCTCGCGGCTGCTCGTGCTCTTCAACGGTCGCGACATCGACATGGACTTCGTGCTGCCGGCCGGCAACTGGGTGGCCGAGCTCGACACCACCACGCCCGACGGCAGCACCACCTGGCGCCGCCGCGGCGCCGGCGTCTACCCCCTGCAATCGCGCAGCGTGGTCCTGCTGCGCGAAGACCCCGGACCCGAGATCGAAGGAAAGCGACCATGAGATTCCCGCGTGCCAGCGGCGTGCTGCTGCACCCCACCTCGCTGCCCGGCCCGCACGGCTCGGGCGACCTGGGCCGCGAGGCCTACCACTTCGTCGACTGGCTGGTCGCGGCGGGCCAGAAGCTGTGGCAGGTGCTGCCGTTGGCCGGCATCGGGCCGGGCAACTCGCCCTACATGAGCAACTCGGCCTTCGCCGGCAACCCGCTGCTGGTGGACCTGGCCGAACTGCACCAGCAGGGCTGGCTCGACGCCGACGACATCGCGCCCGTGCCCGGCCTGGACGCCGCGCGCGTGAACTTCGCCGCCATGCATCCCTTCCGCATGGAGCGGCTGGCCAAGGCGGCGCGCCGCTTCGCCGAGCACGGCACGCCGGCGCAGCGCGAGGACTTCGAGCGCTTTCGCGCCGAGCAGGCCGACTGGCTGGCCGACTACGCGCTGTTCATGCCGCTCGCCGAGTCGTTCGGCTGGCGCGACTGGCACGCCTGGCCCGCGCCGCTGGCGCGTCGCGATGCGCAGGCGCTGGCCGCCGCGCGTGCCGACCACGCCGACCGCGTGGCCTTCTACGAGTTCGTGCAGTGGCGCTTCTTCCGCCAGTGGGCCGCGCTCAAGGCCTACGCCAACGGCAAGGGCGTGCAGGTCGTCGGCGACGCGCCGATCTTCATCGCCTACCTGAGCGCCGAGGTGTGGGCCAACCCGCGCCTGTTCGAGCTCGACGCGCAGGGCGTGCCGACGGTGGTGGCCGGCGTGCCGCCCGACTTCTTCAGCGCCACCGGCCAGCGCTGGGGCAACCCGCTGTACCGCTGGAGCGAACACGCCAAGGACGGCTACGCCTGGTGGGTGCAGCGCATCCGGCGCACCTTCGAGCTGGTGGACATCGTGCGCATCGACCACTTCCGCGGCTTTGCCGGCTACTGGGAGATCCCGGCCGCGGAGACCACCGCCATCAAGGGGCGCTGGCTGCCCGGCCCGGGGGATGCGCTGTTCAAGGCCATCGCCAAGGCGCTCGGGCCGCTGCCCATCATCGCCGAGGACCTCGGCGTGATCACGCCCGACGTCGACGCGCTGCGCAGGAAGTTCGCCTTCCCCGGCATGCGCATCCTGCAGTTCGCGTTCGGCGACGATGCCGCCAACCGCTTCCTGCCGCATCACCACGAACCCGACACCGTGGTCTACACCGGCACGCACGACAACGACACGGTGGCCGGCTGGTGGGCCAAGGCGGGCGACGCCGAGCGGCACTTCGCCCGCGGCTACCTCGCCACCGACGGCCACGACATGCCGTGGACGCTGATCCGCACCGCCATGGCCAGCGTGGCCGACACCTGCGTGCACCCGATGCAGGACGTGCTCGAGCTGCCGAGCGAGTGCCGCATGAACTTCCCCGGCCAGGAGTCGGGCTGGTGGACCTGGCGCTTCCAGTGGCAGCAGGTGCAGCCCTGGCACGCCGGGCGGCTGGCCGAGTTCGGCCGGCTGTACGGGCGGCTGTAGAGCCGCCCGCCGCCCGCGCCGCCACCCCTCAGAGCGCCTGCCGCGAGCCGGTCAGGCGCGCGCGCGTGGCCTCGATCAGGCCGAGCGACTCGCTCGCCACCGAGCCGATCTCGCTGCGCGCCATGCCGATGTCGCGCAGCGTGTCGTCGGGCAGCCCGGCCAGCGCCTGCTGCATCCGACGCAGCTCGCGGCGACGCTGCCACCTGAGGCGGGTCTGCATCAGCGCCTCCGCGGCGGCGGCGAGCAAGGCCCCCGATGCGGCGGCCAGCGCCGACAAGAAGATCACCGCGGCGTTCGCGGGGCGGCAAGGGATGACGGTCTGCGTTGACATGGGTGGCTCCTGATCGAAGCCGCAAGGTTGCCGCCGGGTGCGTTGCACCGGCGTTCCTCGGCACCGCGGAACGCTCGCGGAACGCCACCCCACGCACAGTGCGCCCCGCTGCCGCAAGCCCGCGGCATCTGTGCAACCCCCTTCCTTCCCGGAGACCTTTCCATGAACGCCGTGATCGACCCCGCTCTTGCGACGCCCGACTTCGCCGCCATCAAACAACGCCAGAAGGCCACCTGGGCCAGCGGCGACTTCGCTGTCGTCGGCACCACGCTGCAGATCGTCGGCGAATCGCTCGCCGAAGCCGCCGACGTGCGTGCCGGCGAGCGCGTGCTCGACGTGGCCGCCGGCAACGGCAACGCCACGCTGGCCGCGGCGCGCCGCTTCGCCGACGTGACCTCCACCGACTACGTGCCCGCGCTGCTCGACAAGGGCCGTGCCCGCGCCGTCGCCGAAGGGCTGATCGTCAACTTCGAGGTCGCCGACGCCGAGGCCCTGCCCTACCCCGACCGCAGCTTCGACGTCGTGATGTCCACCTTCGGCTGCATGTTCACGCCCGAGCACCAGCGCGCCGCCTCCGAGATGCTGCGCGTGACGCGCGACGGCGGCCGCATCGCGATGGCCAACTGGACGCCCGGCGGCTTCATCGGCCGGCTGTTCAAGGTGATCGGCGCGCACGTGGCGCCGCCGGCCGGGCTCAAGTCGCCCGCGCTGTGGGGCAGCGAGGCGCACCTGCGCACGCTGTTCGGCGGCGCGCCGCGCATGCGCAGCGAGGCCAAGCACTTCATGTTCCGCTACCGCTCGGCGGCCCACTTCGTGCAGGTGTTCCGCGACTACTACGGCCCCACGCACAAGGCCTTCGCGGCGCTCGACGCGGCCGGCCAGCAGGCGCTGGCGCAGGACATCACGGCGCTGCTCGAGGAGCTCAACGTCGGCGGCCGGCACTCGCTGGTGGTGCCCGGGGAGTACCTCGAGGTCGTGATCACCAAGGGGGCGCTGTGAGCCGCTGGCCCCTTCCCGCCCTTGCCGCCCTCGCCGCGGCGGCGCTGGCCGCCGCCTGCGCGGCACCGCAGCGCGTGCCGGCCGAGCTGGCGCCGGCGCCGGGCGAGTCGCTCGTGCGCGTGGTGCCGGCCTACGGCGTGCAGATCTACGAGTGCCGCGCCGGCGCCGATGCGCGCCTGGAGTGGGCCTTCGTGGCGCCGCACGCCGACCTGTTCGACGACCAGGGGCGCAAGCTCGGCACGCACGGCGCCGGCCCGTTCTGGCAGGCCAACGACGGCAGCCGCGTCGTCGGCAGCGTGGCGGCACGCGCCGCCGCGCCGACGCCGGGCGCCATCCCCTGGCTGCTGCTGAAGACGCGACCGTCCGGGGCGCCGGGCGAGTTCAGCCGCGTCAGCAGCATCCAGCGCATCAACACCGTCGGCGGCGTGGCCCCGTCCACGCCGTGCACGCACACCGGTGCCACGGCCCAGGTGCCGTACCGCGCCGACTACCGCTTCTTCTCCTCCACCCCCAACGAAAGAACGTCATGAGCAAGACCCTCGCCCCCTTCAAGATCTTCAAGACCGCCCTCGTCGCCGCCGCCGCGCTGGCCGTGGTGCAAGCCGCGCGCGCCGACGTGGTGACCGACTGGAACGTCAAGGCCAACGAGCTGGTCGTCGAGGCCAAGCTCGGCACGCCGCCGGCCATGCGCGTCATGGCCTACGTGCAGACCGCGGTGCTCGACGCCACGGACAAGCTGCCCCCCGCCGCCTCGTTCGACGCCGCGGTGGCCGCCGCCAACCGCGCGGTGCTGCTGAAGCTCGTGCCGGCGGTGCAGGCGCAGACCGAGACTGCGTACCAGGCTGCGCTGGCCGCCATCGCCGACGGCCCGGCCAAGACCGCCGGCATCGCGGCCGGCGAACGCGCCGCCGCGGCGCTGCTCGCGCGCCGCGCCGCCGACAGTGCGCCGGCCGAGAGCTACCGCCCGCACACGACGCCCGGCGCCTACGTGCCCACGGCGCCGGCTGCGGTGCCGACCTGGTCGCAGCGCATGCCCTGGCTGCTGACGGCGGCGTCGCAGTTCCGCCCCGCCGCGCCGCCGGCATTGACCAGCGAGACCTGGGCGCGCGACTACAACGAGACCAAGGACTTCGGCGGCCGCACGAGCACGCGGCGCAGCGCCGAGCAGACCGAGGCGGCGCGCTTCTGGGATTACTCGCTGCCGCCCGTCTACCACGGCGTGCTGCGCTCGGTGGCGCTGCAGCCGGGCCGCACGCCGGGGGCCAACGCGCGCTTCCTCGCCGCCGCCTCGCAGGCGATGGACGACGCGCTGATCAGCGTGTTCGACGCCAAGTACCACTACAACTTCTGGCGCCCGGGCACCGCGATCCGCAACGGCGACATCGACGGCAACGACGCGACGACGCGCGACGCCAGCTGGGCGCCGCTGATCGACGTGCCGATGCACCCCGAGTACCCGAGCGGCCACAGCATCCTGGCCGGCGCGGTGGCGGCGGTGATCAAGGGCGAGCAGAACGGCGCGCCGCTGCCGGTGCTCTCGACCTCGAGCCCCACGGCCAAGGGCGCGGTGCGGCGCTGGACCAGCCTGGAAGGCTTCGTGCGTGAGGTGTCCGACGCGCGCATCCACGGCGGCCTGCACTTCCGCTCGGCCACCGACGCGGCCGAGGCGATGGGCAAGCGCATCGGCGAGCTCGCCGTGGCGCGGCACCTGGCGCCCTGAGGGAGCGCGGCGCCTCGGCGCCTCGGCGCTTAGCGCATCAGCGCATCAAGCGCCTCAGCGGCGCGGCGGCGGCAGGTCGGTGCACGTTCCGTGCGCCACCTCCGCCGCCATGCCGATGTTCTCGCCGAGCGTCGGGTGCGGGTGGATGGTCTTGCCGATGTCGACCTCGTCGGCGCCCATCTCGATGGCCAGCGCCACCTCGCCGATCATGTCGCCGGCATGCGTGCCGACGATGCCGCCGCCGAGGATGCGGTGCGACTGTGCGTCGAACAGCAGCTTGGTGAAGCCCTCGTCGCGCCCATTGGCGATGGCGCGGCCCGAGGCGGTCCAGGGGAACAGGCCCTTCTTGACCGCGATGCCCTGCGCCTTGGCCTCGTCCTCGGTGAGGCCGACCCAGGCCACCTCGGGGTCGGTGTAGGCCACGCTCGGGATGACGCGGGCGTCGAAGCGCGCATGCGCGTCGCCGCTGGCCGCCTCGGCGGCCACGTGCGCCTCGTGCACCGCCTTGTGCGCCAGCATCGGCTGGCCGACGATGTCGCCGATGGCGAAGATGTGCGGTACGTTGGTGCGCATCTGCACGTCCACCGGGATGAAGCCGCGCTCGCCGACACGCACGCCGGCCTTCTCGGCGCCGATGCGTTTGCCGTTGGGCGAGCGGCCCACGGCCTGCAGCACGAGGTCGTAGCGCTGCGGCTCGCTCGGTGCACCCTCGCCTTCAAAGCGCACCACGATGCCATCGCTGGTGGCCTCGGCGCCGACCGTCTTGGTCTTGAGCATGATGCGGTCGAAGCGCTTCTGGTTCATCTTCTGCCAGACCTTCACGAGGTCGCGGTCGGCGCCGAGCATCAGGCCGTCGAGCATCTCGACCACGTCCAGGCGCGCGCCGAGCGTGCTGTACACGGTGCCCATCTCCAGGCCGATGATGCCGCCGCCGATGACGAGCATGCGCTGCGGGCGCTGGCGCAGCTCGAGCGCGCCGGTGCTGGTGACGATGCGCGGGTCGGCGGGCAGGAAGGGCAGCTTCACCGCCTCGCTGCCGGCGGCGATGATGGCGTTGCTGAACTTGATGGTCTGGGTCTTGCCGTCGGCGAGGCTGACCTTCAGGTGATGCGGGTCGGCGAACTCGCCGGTGCCCTGAACCACCGTCACCTTGCGCATCTTGGCCATCGCGCTCAAGCCGCCGGTGAGCTTGCCGACGACCTTGTTCTTGTGCGCGAGCAGCTTGGCCAGGTCGACCTGCGGCGCGCCGTAGCTGACGCCGAGGTCGGCGAAGTGCGCCACCTCGTCCATCACCGCGGCCACGTGCAGCAGCGCCTTGCTCGGGATGCAGCCCACGTTCAGGCACACGCCGCCGAGCGTGGGGAAACGCTCGACGAGCACCGTCTTCATACCGAGGTCGGCAGCGCGGAACGCGGCCGAGTAGCCGCCGGGGCCGGCGCCGAGCACGAGCATGTCGCACTCGAGGTCGGCGCCGCCGGCGTAGGAGGCGGCGACCGGGACCGGGGCCGGCGCCGCCGCTGCAACTGGGGCGCTCGCCGCCGTCGGCGCGGGCGATGGTGCGGCGGCAGGTGCTGCGGCCGGCGCGGCAGCGGCAACGGCCGCGCCTGTCTCCAGCGTCAGCAGCACGCTGCCCTCGTTGACCTTGTCGCCGATCTTGACCTTGATCTCCTGGACCACGCCGGCGGCCGACGACGGGATCTCCATCGACGCCTTGTCACTCTCCACGGTGACCAGGCTCTGCTCGGCCTTGACCGTGTCGCCGGGCTTGACGAGCAGCTCGATGACGGCCACGTCCTTGAAGTCGCCGATGTCCGGCACCTTGATGTCGATCACAGCCATGGTGGTCAGCTTCTCAACTTGAGGGTGTGCACGCGCATGGGCGCGGCGGAACTGGTGTCGAACTCGCAGCCGGCCAACACGCCGGCTTCGGCCACTTGGCGCGCCGTCTTGGCGCCGGCCCAGGCGGCGAACATCGCGCCGAGCGCGAAGCGGCGGCCGGAGCCGATGGCCCAGAAGCGCTCGAACTCGAACACCTCGCGGTAGCTCTCGACGCCGAAGATGCCGCTGCGGTTGGCGATCAGGATCGAGAACTGGCTGCTCTCGTAGGGGTCGGAGTCGCCTTCCTTGGTGTTGAGGAAGAAGCGCTCCTTGAGCAGCGGGTGCAGGCGGCGGAAGGTCTCGAAGATGGCGTCGCGCGAGTCGAGCTGCAGCTCGCCGGGCGGCAGCGCGGCCAGCGCCTGGCGCAGCACCGGCATGTGCGCGGTGGTGCCCACCGCGCCGATGTGCGAGCCGCCGACGCTGAACATCTTGGAGTTGGCTTCGTAGCCGTGCGGCAGCCGCGTCTCGCCGAAGGTGACCAGCGAGTCCGACGCGATCGCGATCTGGTCGCCCTTGCGGGCGACCACCACCGTGCTCATAGCAGAACGCGTCGGAAGTCTGCGAGCACGGCGCCGAGGTAGGCGTTGAAGCGCGCCGCCGCCGCGCCGTCGATGACGCGGTGGTCCCACGACAGCGACAGCGGCAGGATCAGCCTCGGCTCGAAGGCATTGCCGTTCCACTTCGGCCGCGTCTCGCTGCGGCAGACGCCGAGGATGGCGACCTCCGGCGCGTTGATGATCGGCGTGAAGTAGGTGCCGCCGATGCCGCCCAGCGAGCTGATCGAGAAGCAGCCGCCCTGCATGTCGGCCGGGCCGAGCTTGCCGTCGCGCGCCTTGGCCGCCAGTTCGCTCATCTCCTTGCTGATGGCGAGGATGCCCTTCCTGTCCGCGTCCTTGATCACCGGCACGACCAGCCCGTTGGGCGTGTCGGCGGCGAAGCCGATGTGGAAGTACTGCTTGAGGACGAGCTGGTCGCCGTCCAGGCTCGCGTTGAACTCCGGGAACTTCTTCAGCGCCGCGACGCAGGCCTTGATCAGGAAGGCGAGCATGGTGACCTTGACGCCGCTCTTCTCGTTCTCCTTGTTGAGCTGGACGCGGAAGGCCTCGAGGTCGGTGATGTCGGCGTCGTCGTGGTTGGTGACGTGCGGGATCATCACCCAGTTGCGGTGCAGGTTGGCGCCGCTGATCTTCTTGATGCGCGAGAGGTCCTTGCGCTCGACCGGGCCAAACTTGGCGAAGTCGACCTGCGGCCAGGGCAGCAGGCCGGGCAGCGAGCCGCCGGTGGCCGCCGCTGCTGCAGGGGCCTTGGCCTTCTGCGCCGTGGTCTGCACGCTGCCGGCCATCACGCCCTTGACGAAGGCGTGCAGGTCGTCCTGCGTGATGCGGCCCTTGGGGCCGCTGCCCTTGACCTCCGCGAGCGGCACGCCGAGTTCGCGTGCCTGGCGGCGAATCGAGGGCGAGGCATGCGGCAGCGTGGCCGCGGGCTCGGCGGCGGCGGGCTGATGGGCGGGCAGCGCGGCGGCGGCGCGTTCGACGACGGTCGGGGCGGCGGGCGCGGCCGGCGCTGCGGCCGGCGTCGCAGCAGGCGCCACAGCGGGCGCGGCCCCGGCGGCGGCCTGCAACGTGAGCACCACGCTGCCCTTGCTGACCTTGTCGCCGACCTTGACCTTCAGCGCCTGCACCACGCCGGCGTGCGACGAGGGGATCTCCATCGAGGCCTTGTCGCTCTCCACCGTGATCAGGCTCTGCTCGACCTTGACGGTGTCGCCCGGCTTGACGAAGACCTCGATGACCGAGACCTCGGCGAAGTCGCCGATGTCGGGCACGAGCACGTCGACCAGCCCCGCGCCTGCGGCGGGCACGGCGGCGGCCTGAGCGGGAGCGGGCACGGGGGCCGGGGCCGGAGCCTCCGCGACGCTGGGCGCTGCGGCCGGCGGCGGCGCCGCGGCCGGCGCCGCTGCATCGGTCTCGAGCGTCAGCACCACGCTGCCCTCGCTGACCTTGTCGCCCAGCTTGACCTTCAGCTCCTTGACCACCCCGGCCATCGACGACGGGATCTCCATCGAGGCCTTGTCGCTCTCCACCGTGATCAGGCTCTGCTCGGCAGCGATGCGGTCACCCGGCTTGACGAGCAGTTCGATGATCTCCACGTCCTTGAAGTCGCCGATGTCCGGCACCTTCACGTCGACCAAGGCCATGTTCTTTCGTCTCCGTTGTCGTTATGCCGTCAAGCGTACAGCGGGTTGATCTTGTCGGCGTCGATGCCGTAGCGCGCGATCGCGTCGGCCACCAGCGCCTTCGGGCTCGAGCCCTCGTCGGCCAGCGCCCTCAGCGCCGCCACCACGATGTAGTGGCGGTTGACCTCGAAGTGCTCGCGCAGCCGGCTGCGGAAGTCGCTGCGGCCGAAGCCGTCGGTGCCGAGCACGCGGTAGACGCGGCCCTTGGGCAGGAAGGCGCGGATCTGCTCGGCGTAGTTCTTCATGTAGTCGGTGCTGGCGATGACCGGGCCGACGTGCGGATTGAGCTGCTGCGCCACGAAGGGCACGCGCGGCTCCTCGAGCGGGTGCAGCAGGTTCCAGCGCTCGCAGTCCTGGCCGTCGCGCGCCAGCTCGTTGAAGCTCGGGCAGCTCCAGACGTTGGCGGCCACGCCCCAGTCGTCCTCGAGCAGCTTCTTGGCCGCCATCGACTCGCGCAGGATGGTGCCGCTGCCCAGCAGGTTGACGCGCGGGGTCTTCTTGGCCGCCTCCTCGAGCAGGTACATGCCCTTGATGATCTGCTCTTCGGTTCCGGGCTTGAGGCCGGGCATCGGGTAGTTCTCGTTGAGCAGCGTCAGGTAGTAGAAGACGTTGTCCTGCTTCTCGACCATGCGCTTGAGGCCGTGATGGAGGATCACGCCGACCTCGTGCGCGAAGCTCGGGTCGTAGGTGATGCAGTTGGGGATGGTGCCGGCCAGGATGTGGCTGTGCCCGTCCTCGTGCTGCAGGCCCTCGCCGTTGAGCGTGGTGCGCCCGCTGGTGCCGCCGAGCAGGAAGCCGCGCGCCTGCATGTCGCCGGCGGCCCACGCGAGGTCGCCGATGCGCTGGAAGCCGAACATCGAGTAGTAGATGTAGAACGGCACCATGATGCGGTTGTTCGTCGAGTACGACGTGGCCGCGGCGATCCAGCTGCTCATGCCGCCGGCCTCGTTGATGCCCTCCTGCAGGATCTGCCCGGCCTTGTCCTCGCGGTAGTACATGACCTGGTCCTTGTCGACCGGCGTGTACTTCTGGCCCTCGGGGTTGTAGATGCCGATCTGGCGGAACAGGCCTTCCATGCCGAAGGTGCGCGCCTCGTCGACGAGGATGGGCACCACGCGCGGCCCGAGCGCCGGGTCGCGCAGCAGCTGGGTGAGGAAGCGCACGTAGGCCTGCGTGGTGCTGATCTCGCGCCCCTCGGCCGTGGGCTCGAGCACGGCCTTGAAGGTCTCCAGCGGCGGGACCGTGAACGACTCTTCGGCCTTCGTGCGCCGCTTGGGCAGGTAGCCGCCGAGCGCGCGGCGGCGCTCGTGCAGGTACTTCATCTCGGGCGTGTCGTCGGCCGGCTTGTAGAACGGGATCTTGGGCAGGTCGGCGTCGGGGATCGGGATGTTGAAGCGGTCGCGCACGAAGCGGATGTCGTCGTCCGACAGCTTCTTGGTCTGGTGCGCGGTGTTCTTGCCCTCGCCGGCCTTGCCCATGCCCCAGCCCTTGACGGTCTTGACGAGCAGCACGGTGGGCTGACCGGCGTGCGAGTTGGCGGCGTGGAACGCGGCGTAGACCTTGGCCGCGTCGTGCCCGCCGCGGCGCAGGTTCCAGATGTCGGCGTCGCTCATGCGCGAAACCAGCTCCAGCGTGCGCGGGTCGCGGCCGAAGAAGTGCTTGCGAACGAAGGCGCCGTCGTTGGCCTTGAAGGCCTGGTAGTCGCCGTCGACCACGTCCATCATCAGCTGGCGCAGCGCGCCTTCCTTGTCGCGCGTGAGCAGCGGGTCCCAGTTGCTGCCCCAGATCAGCTTGATCACGTTCCAGCCGGCGCCGCGGAAGTCGCCTTCCAGCTCCTGGATGATCTTGCCGTTGCCGCGCACCGGGCCATCCAGCCGCTGCAGGTTGCAGTTGACGACGAAGACCAGGTTGTCGAGCTTCTCGCGCGCCGCCAGGCCGATGGCGCCGAGCGACTCGGGCTCGTCCATCTCGCCGTCGCCGCAGAACACCCAGACCTTGCGCTTGGCGGTGTCGGCGATGCCGCGGGCGTGCAGGTACTTGAGGAAGCGCGCCTGGTAGATCGCCATCAGCGGCCCGAGGCCCATGCTGACGGTGGGGAACTGCCAGAACTCGGGCATCAGCTTCGGATGCGGGTAGCTCGACAGGCCCTTGCCGTGCACCTCCTGGCGGAAGTTGAGCAGCTGCTCCTCGCTGAGGCGCCCTTCCATGTAAGCGCGCGCGTAGATGCCGGGCGCGCTGTGGCCCTGGACGTAGAGCAGGTCGCCGCCGTGGTCGGGGCTCTCGGCGTGCCAGAAGTGGTTGAAGCCGGCGGCGAACATGTGCGCCAGCGAGGCGAACGAGCTGATGTGGCCGCCGAGGTCGCCGCCGTCCTCGGGGTTCAGGCGGTTGGCCTTGACCACCATGGCCATCGCGTTCCAGCGCATGTAGGCGCGCAGGCGGCCTTCGAGCTCGAGGTTGCCGGGGCTCCTGGCCTCGTCCTCGGGCTTGATGGTGTTGATGTACGCCGTGTTGGCCGAGAACGGCATGTCGATGCTGTTCTGGCGCGCGTGGTCGATCAGCTTCTCGAGCAGGTCGTGCGCACGCTCGCGGCCCTCGGCGGCGATGACGGCCGTCAGGGCGTCGAGCCATTCGCGCGTCTCTTGCGCGTCGGGGTCGTTGGCGGCGCCGGGCGGCAGGCTTTCGGGCAATGCGGACATCTCGGGTCTCCTCGCGATGGGCGCCGGCGCGGCTTGGCGCGGCAGTGCTGATTCTTGGCCGGGCGGAAGTGTCGCACAGCCGGTTGCGATTTCAAATAGTGGCCGTCAATACCACATCATGATAAACGCCGTAGCGACGGGCAGCGCACCGGATAATTCCCCGATGGCCCTGACGAGCGCCGATTCCACCCTCGAGCCGAACCCGCGCGCGAGCACCACGCAGCGCCTGTTCGGCCGCTGGTGGCGGCGCCAGTCGCCGGCGCGCCAGGATCGATTCGCCACCTTCGGCCCGCTGCTGTCGGTGCTGCTGTTCCTGGCCGCCATCATTTCGGCCTTCTGGTACCTGCGCAACGAGGAAATCGAGCGGGAGACCGAGTCGGTCAAGCGCGACACCGAGCTCACGCAGCAGCAGATCGCGCTGCGCCTCATCCAGAACCAGGAGGCGCTGATCCGCGTGGCGCGCGAGCTCGTCACGCGCGCCATCGACGCCGACGAGTTCAACGGCCAGGCCACCAGCTTCACGCGCGAGCGCCCCGAGATCACCCACCTGACCTGGGTCGACGCGGGCCGGCGCGTCAAGAGCAGCCACTGGGCGATGCCCTACCACTTCGACCCCTCGGGCATGGTGCCGACGCCGCAGCTGCCGGCCGAGGGCCGCCGCAGCGAGGCCGAGGCGGCGTTCCGCGCCGCGCGCGAGACGCGCTCGCCGGTGTATTCGCGCGCCTTCACCGACGGCGCCGGCAGCTCGGTGTTCCAGCTGCACATCCCGCTCATCGAGCGCAGCGCCTTCGCCGGCGTGCTGGTGGCCGAGTATTCGGTGGAGGCGCTGCTGCGCCGCCACGTCTCCACCGACGTGGCGCAGCGCCACATGATGGTGGTGGTGGACGAGCGCGACCAGCGCCTGGCGGCCACCGTGACGCCTCAACCCGGGCCGGCGCTGTCGCGCACCGCCATCGTCAGCGAGGCGCCGCTGACGCCGGCGCTCAACGGCTTGCTGGTGCGCGGCCAGGGCTGGCGCACCTCGTTCGGCCTCGTCAACAACACGCTGTTCTGGATGGTGGTGGCGCTGGCCGGCCTCACGGTGTGGATGCTGCTCGGCACCTGGCGCCACATGAGCCGGCGCGCGCAGATCCAGGGCGCGCTCGTGCAGGAGACCAACTTCCGCCGCGCGATGGAGAACTCCATGCCCACCGGCATGCGCGCGATGGACCTCGAAGGCCGCATCACCTACGTCAACGCCGCCTTCTGCCAGATGACCGGCTACACCACCGCCGAGCTGGTCGGCCGCCTGCCGCCCTACCCCTACTGGCCGCCCGACCGCATCGAGGAGAACGGCCGCCTGCTGCAGCAGGAGCTGGCGGGCCGCAGCCCGGCCGGCGGCATCGAGGTCAAGGTGATGCGCAAGGACGGCACCCAGTTCGACGCGCGCATGTACGTGAGCCCGCTCATCGACCCCAAGGGCCAGCAGACCGGCTGGATGACCTCGATGACCAACATCACCGAGGCCAAGCGCATCCGCGACCAGCTCTCGGCGTCGCACGAGCGCTTCACCACCGTGCTCGAGGGGCTCGACGCGTCGGTCTCGGTGCTCTCGGTGCAGCAGGGCGAGCTGCTGTTCGTCAACCGCAGCTACCGGCTGTGGTTCGGCGGCGATGCGCGCGGCCACCTGATGCTGGCCGGCGGCGTCGGCCCGGCCACCTTCACGCGCGAGGACGACGACGAGGACGTCGACCCGCTGTCCGGCCTGCCCACCGCCGAGCTTACCGAGACCGGCGCCAGCCCGCGCGAGGTGTTCGTCGAGTCGCTGCAGAAGTGGTTCGACGTGCGCGCGCGTTACCTGCAGTGGACCGACGGCCGCCTGGCGCAGATGTTGATCGCCACGGACATCACCTCGCGCCTGCGCGCCGAGGAGCAGGCCGCGGCGCAGGCCGAGAAGGCCGCGGTGACGAGCCGCCTGGTGACGATGGGCGAGATGGCCAGCTCGGTGGCGCACGAGCTGAACCAGCCGCTGACCGCGATCACCAACTACTGCAACGGCATGGTCTCGCGCGTCACCGCCGGCTCGATCGACCGCAGCGACCTCGTCGCCGCGCTGCAGAAGACGGCGCGCCAGGCCGAGCGCGCCGGCCAGATCATCCACCGCATCCGCTCCTTCGTGAAGCGCAGCGAGCCGCAGCGCCAGAAGGCCTCGGCGCGCCAGATCGTCGACGACGCGGTGGATCTGGCCGGCATCGAACTGAGGCGCCGCAACGTCGCCATCCACACCTACGTGGCACAGCGCCTGCCGCCGCTGATGGTCGACCCCATCCTCATCGAGCAGGTGGTGCTCAACCTGCTGAAGAACGCCGCCGAGGCGATCGACAACGCCGGCCTGCCGCCGGCGCGCCGCCACATCGAGCTGCGCGTGGTGCCGCGCCACACCCCCGAGGAAGGCGGGGTCATCGAGTTCAGCGTCACCGACATGGGCCCCGGCCTGAAGGACGAGGTCATCGCGCGCCTGTACGAGGCCTTCTTCTCGACCAAGGCCGAAGGACTGGGCATCGGACTGTCACTTTGTCGCACGATCGTCGAGAGCCACCGCGGGCGGATGAAGGCGCAGAACCTCTACAATGGCAGCCAGATCGTCGGCTGTCGCTTCGCGTTCACGCTGCCGGTTCACCTCGCGGGCGAAGGTCGCGAACGCGCCGAGCCCGACACCGCCGCTCCGGCAGGCGCCCCATCAACGGCCACCATTCCGCAATGAGCTTGATTCCCAAGAAGGGCACCGTCTACGTGGTCGACGACGACGAGGCGGTGCGCGACTCCCTGCAGTGGCTGCTCGAGGGCAAGGACTTCCGCGTCAAGTGCTTCGACTCGGCGGAGAGCTTCCTGTCGCGCTTCGACCCGCGCGAGGTGGCCTGCCTGATCGCCGACATCCGCATGGACGGCATGAGCGGCCTGGAGCTGCAGGACCGGCTGCTCGAGCGCAAGAGCCCGCTGCCCATCGTCTTCATCACCGGCCATGGCGACGTGCCGATGGCCGTGAGCACGATGAAGAAGGGCGCGATGGACTTCATCGAGAAGCCCTTCAAGGAAGAGGAGCTGCTCGGCCTGGTCGAGCGCCTGCTCGAGCAGGCGCGCGCCGCGTTCAGCCAGCACCAGGAACAGGCCAGCCGCGACGCGCTGCTCTCGCGCCTCACCACGCGCGAGGCGCAGGTGCTCGAGCGCATCGTCGCCGGGCGCCTGAACAAGCAGATCGCCGACGACCTGGGCATCAGCATCAAGACGGTGGAGGCGCACCGCGCCAACATCATGGAAAAGCTCAACGCCAACACCGTGGCCGACCTGCTGAAGATCGCCCTCGGCGCGCAGACGAGCAAGGTCTGAGGTCGTTGCAGGTAGGCCGAGGCCGCAGCGATGCGGCCTCTTCGTTTTGAAGGAGCCCGCATGACGGCCCGCTTGATCGACGGGGTGGCGCTGTCCAAGGCGCTGCGCGAGCAGCTCGCCGTGCGCGCCGCGGCGCTGGCCGCGCGCGGCCGGCGCCCGGGGCTGGCCGTCGTCCTCGTCGGCGACGACCCGGCCAGCCAGGTCTACACGCGCAACAAGGTCAAGGCCTGCGCCGAGCACGGCCTGCACTCGGTGCTCGAGGCGCACCCGGCCACGCTGCCCGAGGCGGCGCTGCTCGAGCGCATCGCGGCGCTCAACGCCGACCCGGCCCTCCACGGCATCCTGGTGCAGATGCCGCTGCCGCGGCACATCGATCCGCAGAAGGTCATCGCGGCGATCGACACGCGCAAGGACGTCGACGGCTACTCGGTGCTCTCCGCCGGCGAGCTGATGACCGGGCTGCCCGGCCTGCGCCCGTGCACGCCGCTCGGCTGCATGAAGCTGATCGAGAGCACCGGCGTGCCCATCCGCGGCCGCCACGCGGTGGTGATCGGCCGCAGCAACACGGTGGGCAAGCCGATGGCGCTGCTGCTGCTGCAGGCCCACGCCACCGTCACCGTCTGCCACAGCGCCACGCCCGACCTCGCGCGCCACGTGAAGCAGGCCGACATCGTGGTCGCCGCGGTCGGCAAGCGCCACACCGTGACGGCCGACATGGTCAAGCCGGGCGCCATCGTCATCGACGTCGGCGTCAACCGCAACGAAGCGGGCAAACTCTGCGGCGACGTCGACTTCGACGCCGTGCGCGAGGCCCTCGGCCCGCAAGGACACATCACCCCGATGCCCGGCGGAACCGGGCCGATGACGATCACGATGCTGCTGGCCAACACGGTGGACGCGGCCGAACGCATGACCTGAGGGGTGACATGAACCCGCTGCTGCAAGACTCCGAACCGACCGACTTCGCCGCCGTCGCGCCCGAGCACGTGACGCCGGCCATCGACGCCGTGCTCGCGCGCGCCGACGCGGCGCTGGAGCAGGCCGTCGGCCCCGAGGTGCCGGCCGACTACCTGGCGCTCTCGGCGGTGCTCGACGTGGCCGTCGAGCGCCTGCGCCGCGTCTGGGGCCATGTCTGCCACCTGCAGAGCGTGGCCGACACGCCGGCGCTGCGCGCCGTGCACGCCGAGAACCTGCCGCGCATCACCGAGTTCATGACGCGACTGTCGAGCGACGACCGCCTGTACGCCAAGTACAAGGCGGTGGCGGCGAGCCCGCGCGCCGCCGAGCTGAGCACGGCGCGGCGCAAGGCGCTGGCCGACTCGCTGCGCGACTTCGTGCTCGGCGGCGCCGAGCTGGCCGGCGCGGCGCGCGAGCGCTTCACGGCGATCCAGGCGCGCACCGCGGAGCTTTCGCAGAAGTTCGGCGAGCACGTGCTCGACGCCAACGACGCCTTCGCGCACCACGCCGGCGAGGCCGAGGTCGAAGGCCTGCCGGCCGACGTGCGCGAGGCCGCGCGCGCCGCCGCCGAGGCCGACGGCCGCAGCGGCTACAAGCTCACGCTGCACATGCCCTGCTACCTGCCGGTGATGCAGTACGCCAGCCACCGGCCGCTGCGCGAGACGATGTACCGCGCCTACGCCACGCGGGCCAGCGAGCTGGGCGCGCCGGCGCTCGACAACAGCGCGCTGATGGGCGAGCTGGTCGCCCTGCGCCAGGAGGCGGCGGCGCTGCTCGGCCACGCCAGCTACGCCCACCTGTCGCTGGTGCCCAAGATGGCCGAGTCGCCCGAGCAGGTGCTGTCCTTCCTGCGCGACCTGGCACGCCGCGCCCGCCCCTACGCCGAGCGTGAGCTGGCCGAGCTGCGCGAGTTCGCCGCGCGCGAGCTCGGCATCGCCGACCTGCAGGCCTGGGACCGCTTCTACGCCGCCGAGAAGCTCAAGCAGGCGCGCTACGCCTTCAGCAGCCAGGAGGTCAAGCAGTACTTCACCGAGCCGCGCGTGCTGGCCGGCCTCTTCCGCCTGGTCGAGACGCTGTTCGGCGTGGCCATCCGCGAGGAGCCGGCGCCGGTGTGGCACGACAGCGTGCGCTTCTTCCGCGTCTTCCGCGGCAGCACGCCGGTGGCCGGCTTCTACCTCGACCTGCACGCCCGCCCGGGCAAGCAGCAGGGCGCGTGGATGAACGACGCGCGCTCGCGCTGGCTGCGCCCCGACGGCGCGCTGCAGCTGCCGGTGGCGCACCTGGTGTGCAACTTCGCGCCGCCGGTGGGCGGCCGGCCGGCGCTGCTGACGCACGACGACCTGATCACGCTGTTCCACGAGTTCGGCCATGGCCTGCACCACATGCTGACGCGGGTGGACGACTGGGGCGTGGCCGGCATCGCCGGCGTCGAGTGGGACGCCTGCGAGCTGCCCAGCCAGTTCATGGAGAACTTCTGCTGGGAGTGGGAAGTGCTGCAGCGCCTGTCGGCGCATGTCGACACCGGCGAGCCGCTGCCGCGCGCGCTGTTCGAGCGCATGCTCGCCGCCCGGAACTTCCACAGCGGCCTGGCCATGCTGCGGCACTGCGAGTTCGGCCTCTTCGACATGCGGCTGCACCACGAGCCCGGCCAGGCCCCGCGCGCCACCGCGCTGGCGCACGAGGTGGCCTCGGAGATCTCGCCGGTGGCGCCCCCCGACTTCCTGCGTTATCCGCACTCGTTCACGCACCTCTTCGACGGCGGCTACGCCGCCGGCTACTACAGCTACGCCTGGGCCGAGGTGCTGTCGGCCGACGCCTACAGCGCGTTCGAGGAGAGCGGCATCTTCGACCCCGCCACCGGCGCGCGCTACCGCGAGGCGATCCTCGAATCGGGCGGCAGCCGCCCGGCGCTGGAGAGCTTCAAGGCCTTTCGCGGCCGCGAGCCGACGCTCGACGCGCTGCTGCGCCATCAAGGATTGGCTTGATGTGCGGCCGAATCGGCTTGAGCGCCACCGCGCGGTCGGCTAGATTCGCACCACAAGCCCGGACCTCGAACGCCATGCACCAGCGCATCGTCATCGGCCAGCTCATCGCGCTCGCGGCGGCCGTCTCGGCCGGCCCGGCGCTGGCGCAGTACAAGATCGTCAACCCCGACGGCAGCGTCACCTACAGCGACCGCATCCCGCCGCCGAGCGCCAACCAGCGCGTGCTGCAGCTCGGCCGCGGCGGCGTGGCCACGCCCACGACGCCCGAGGTGAACCTGCCGGCCGAGCTGCGCCAGGCGATGCAGCGCCACCCGGTCACGCTCTACACCAGCACCGAATGCGCGCCCTGCGACAGCGGCCGCAGCCTGCTGCAGCAGCGCGGCGTGCCCTACACCGAGAAGCGCGTCGCCACCGACGAGGACGCGCAGGCGCTCGAGCGCATCGTCGGCGGGCGCACCGTGCCGTCGCTGACGGTGGGCGCGCAGCCGCTGCGCGGCTTCTCCGAGAGCGACTGGACGGCCTACCTGGAGGCCGCCGGTTACCCGCGCCAGTCGCGCCTGCCCCGGGGCTGGCAGCCGGCGCCGATCACGCCGCTGGTCGAACGTGCGGCGCCCGCACCGCGTGCGCCGGCGCCGCCACCGCCGCCCGCGCCGGAGACCGATTCCGAACCGGCTCCCGCGCCTTCGCCCGGCGGCGTGCGCTTCTAGCTCTTGGCTCTGGCCGGTTCCCGCCTCTAGGCCGCCGGCCGCGCCAACGCCGGCGCCAGGCGGCTGGCCAGCCAGCTGCCGGCGCCCACCGCACAGCCCACGGCCCAGAACAGCAGCCCGGCGCCCACCAGGGCACCGGTGGCGCCGAAGACCAGCGGCATCACCGTCGACGACGCGTTCATCGCCATCGAGCGCAGCGCCAGGGCCTCGCCGTGGCGCTGGTCGGGCGTGAGCTGGTGCAGCATGGTCATGATCATCGGCTGCACGCTGCCCAGCGTGATGCCGAGCAGCGCCGCCAGCGCGCCCATGACGAGCGGGTTGGGCGCGAACGGGTAGGCCGCGAAGACGAACGCGGTGCCGATCATCGCGCCGCGCAGCACCACCAGCGCCGCCAGCCGGTGCGCGAGCAGTGGGATGAGCAGTCGCACCCCGCTCACCGAGAGCGTGAAGGTGCCGAGGATGAGCCCGATGGTGCTCGCGCTGTAGCCGCGCTCGTGGCCGAGCACCGGCACGGCGAAGGCGTGCACGTCCCAGCACATCGCGAGCAGCCAGTTCACCGACAGCAGGCGCGCCAGTCCGGGCGCGTGCAGCAGCTCCCAGGCCTTGCGCGGCTGCGCCGGCCGCGCCGGCGCGGGCGGCGGGCGGCGCGGCACGGCGCGCGCGCTTGCCAGCGTGGCCAGCGGGAGCACGAGCAGCAGCAGGTAGCCGGCGCGGAAGCCGTAGGCGTCGATCATGAAGCCCACCGCCACCGGCCCGATGACGTTGGCGAACGAGGGCGCGATGCCGAGCCAGCTGAACACGCGCACGCGCTCGGTGGCGTCGGTCGCCTCGGCGCCGGCGGTGCGCTGGATGGTCAGCATGCCGATGTTGGCGCCCGTGCCGGCGCAGGTGGCGGCGGCGCACAGCAGCGCGAAGTGCCAGCCGCCCGTGACGAAGGTGGCGAGCACGGCGAACAGCACGCCCGCCACCGTGACCGCCACCGCCAGGTGCACCGGCCGGTGGTAGCCGTGGCGGTCGGCCAGGCGGCCGGCGTGCAGCGCCAGCAGCACCGGCGCGGCGGCGAAGAGCGCCAGCAGCAGGCCCACGGTCCAGGCGCTGGCGCCCTCGCGCAGCGCCTGCAGCGAGGCGGCCAGGCGCAGGCCGGCCATCGCGGCGTGCAGGCCGAGCTGGCCGACGACCAGGGCGACGATCACGCGGCCGGCGGTGCGCGCGGCGAGCGCGCGGTCGGCACCGTCCGCGCCGACCGCCGCCCCTTCATCGCTCGCCATCGTCCTCCTCGGGCGTCGCGATGCCGGGCAGCAGCTGCTGCGCACGCGCATCGGGCATCGCCTCCACGCTGCGCAGCTGGCGCGCCATGGCGCGGCTGCGCACCTCGGCCGACTCGATGGCGCTGCCGGCCTCCTCGAGCTTCTTCTTGGTCTTGGCGAGCACGTCGCCGAACTTGCCGAACTCGGTCTTCACCGCGCCCAGCACCTCCCACACCTCGGCCGAGCGCTGCTCGAGGGCGAGCGTGCGAAAGCCCATCTGCAGGCTCGACAGCAGCGCGAGCAGCGTGGTCGGGCCAGCCAGCATCACGCGCTGCTCACGCTGCAGCGCCTCCACCAGCCCGGGGCGGCGCAGCGCCTCGGCGTACAGGCCCTCGGTGGGCAGGAAGAGGATCGCGAAGTCGGTAGTGTGCGGCGGCGCCAGGTACTTCTCGCGCACCTTGCGCGCCTCCAGCCGCAGGCGCGTCTCGATGGCCTTGGCGGCGGCCTCCATGGCCGGCACGTCGGCGCGCTCGCTGGCGTCGAGCAGGCGGTCGTAGTCCTCGCGCGGGAACTTGGCGTCGATCGGCAGCCACAGCGGCGCCTCGCCCTGCGCGCGGCCGGGCAGGCGGATCGCGAACTCCACGCGCTCGCTGCTGCCCGGCACGGTGGCCACGTTGGTGGCGTACTGCTCGGGGATGAAGACCTGCTCGAGCAGGCCGGCCAGCTGCACCTCGCCGAACACGCCGCGCGTCTTGACGTTGGCGAGCACGCGGTTGAGCGTGCCGACGTCGCGCGCCAGGTTCTGCATGTCGCCCAGGCCCTTGTGCACCTGCTCCAGGCGATCGGCCACCTGCTTGAAGCTCTCGGACAGGCGCGTCTCGAGCGTGGCGTGCAGCTTCTCGTCCACCGTGGCGCGCATCTGCTCGAGCTTCTTCTCGTTGCCTTCCTGCAATGCGACGAGGCGGCGCTCGTTGGCCTCGGAGAGCCGGCCCAGCTGCTCGGCCAGCGTCTCGCTCACGCGGCGCAGCGCGCCCTCGGTGGACGCCTGCATCGCCGCGAGCTGGGTGCGGAAGCTGTCGATCTGCTCGTTCTGCGTGCGCGCCACGTCGCCGCTCTGCGCCAGCAGCATCTGCTGGAAGGTGGCGAGGTCGGCGCGCGTGCCCTGCCCCTGGCGGCCGAGTTCGTCGCGCAGCTCGCGCTCCAGGCGCTCGATCTCGCGCTGCGCGCCGGCGTCGCGCGGGCGCAGCGCGAGCCACAGCAGCAACAGCAGGAGCGGCAGGACGAGCGCGAGCAGCGCGGGAACGATCCAGTCGGGCATCGAGCCCGATTGTCTCAGGCCCTCGCCAGCACCTCGGGGTTGACCGGCGTCGGCGGCACGCCGCCGGTGAGCGCGGCGATCAGGTTGTCGACCGCGCAGCCGACCATGCGGCGCCGCGTGGCCTCGGTGGCGCTGCCGATGTGCGGCAGCAGCACCACGTTGGGCAGCTCGAGCAGCGCCGGGTGCACCTGGGGCTCGTTCTCGAACACGTCGAGCCCGGCCGCAGCGATGCGCCGCTCGCGCAGCGCCACGGTGAGCGCCGCGTCGTCGACGATGCCGCCGCGCGCCACGTTGGTCAACGTGGCGGTCGGCTTCATCAGCGCCAGCTCGGCGGCACCGATGGCGTGGCGGCTGGCCGGCGAGTACGGCAGCACGAGCACGAGGTGGTCGCTCTCGCGCAGCAGCGTGGCCTTGTCGACGTAGCGCGCGCCGAGCGGCGCCTCGTCGGCCGGCGCGAGGCGGCTGCGGTTGTGGTAGATCACCTTCATGCCGAAGCCCAGGGCGCCGCGCCGCGCGATGGCCTGCCCGATGCGCCCCATGCCGAGAATGCCGAGCGTGGCGCCGTGCACGTCGCTGCCGACCATCATGTCGTAGCGCCACTTGGTCCACTGGCCGCTGCGCAGGAAGCGCTCGGCCTCGCTCATGCGGCGCGCGGCGGCCATCATCAGCGCGAAGCCGAGGTCGGCGGTGGTCTCGGTGAGCACGCCGGGGGCGTTGGTCACGAGCACGCCGTGCGCGGTGGCGCTGGCCACGTCGACGTTGTTGTAGCCCACCGTCATCAGGCACACCGCGCGCAGCTGCGGGTGGGCGTCGAACAGCGCCGCGGTGATCGGCTCGCCGGCCGTGCACAGCAATCCGGTCTTGCCGGCCAGGCGCGCCGAGAGGTCGTCGAAGCCCCACTCGGTGTCGTCGGGGTTGGGCTCGACCTCGAAGTGCTCGGCCAGCTGCGCGAGCGCCTCGGGGAAGACCGCCCGCGCGACGAGGACGGCCGGGCGCTTCACTTCGACGGCACCGTCGCCGCGGGCGGCGCGGCCACGCTGCCCCTGGGGCTGCTGCCCGGGTGGAAGCCGATCGCCGCCAGCATCACGAAGAAGCCGACGACGTAGGCCACCGCCACGTACCAGCCGTGGCGCAGCCACTGCGCCACCGAGCGGGCCTCAGGGTACATGTTCGACAGCGCCACGCCGGCCGAGCTGCCGAACCAGATCATCGAGCCGCCGAAGCCCACCGCGTAGGCCAGGAAGCCCCAGTCGTAGCCGCCCTGCTTGATGGCCAGCTCGGTGAGCGGGATGTTGTCGAACACCGAGGAGACGACGCCCAGGCCGAAGGCCGTCTGCCACGACGCCGTGGGCAGCTCTTCGACCGGCATCATCGAGGCCGAGAGCACGAGCGACAGCAGGAAGAACGAGCCCTTGGCGGCGTTGGGCAGCAGCTTCCAGTCGGGCTGGCGCAGCACGGCGCAGGCCAGGATGGCCAGCCACACGGCGGCGCCGAGGAAGGGGAAGTGGTCGGAGATGGCGTTGAAGCGCGTGTTGATGACCACGTTGACGACGATGGCCGAGGCGAGGATGAAGGCGACGATGGCCACCCGCATCCAGTCGATGTGCACCTCGGCGCCGGCGTCCTTGACGATGGGCGAGTAGGCCTGCTGCTGGCGCGCCGCCGGAATGCCGAAGATCACCAGCGCGGTGGCGGCGGCGATGTAGGCCTCCAGCACCTCGAGCGGGTGGATGCCGGCGATCCACATCATGGTGGTGGTGGTGTCGCCGACCACGCTGCCGGCGCCGCCGGCATTGGACGCGGCCACGATGGCGGCCAGGAAGCCGATGTGCACCTTGCCGCGGAACACCGTGTGGGCCACCGCGCCGCCGATCATCGCTGCGGCGATGTTGTCGAGGAAGCTCGACAGCACGAACACCAGCACCAGCAGCACGAAGCAGCCCTTCCAGTCGTCGGGCAGGTAGCGCGGCAGCATGGCCGGCACCTCGCTCTTCTCGAACAGGTCGGCCAGGATCGCGAAGCCGAGCAGCAGCAGCGCCAGGTTGGTGAGGATCACCCACTCGTGCCCCAGGTGACCCAGGAAGCCGGCCAGCCCGGCGCCCACCGCGAAGGGCGCGAACAGGATCTTGTAGACCGCGATCACGGTGGCGCCGCCCACGCCGATGGGCAGCGTGTGATGGTGGAACAGCGCCACGCCGGCCAGCACGCAGGCGAAGAGGATGAACTCAACCGCCACCGGCCCCACGTGCGGGCTCGCCGCCCCGCCGCCGCCCGCCGCCCAGGCCAGGGCCGGCACGGCCAGGATCAGCGCGAGGGCACCGCGCCTCCAAGCGTTCATCGTCATCGTCCCCTCCTCGAATGCGGGCATTCTAGGAAGCCCGATCCCGCGGCAGGCTGACGCGGATCTACTCGTGGAACCGGGCAAACCCCGAGACCGGCTCGCGCTCGGTGACGAGGCGGTTCTCGGGCGCATCGGGGTCGGCGTGGCCGAGCGACATGCCGCACACCACCATCTCGTTGCCCGGGATGCCGAGCTGAGCCTCGATGATGCGGTGGAACTGCGTGAAGGCGGCCTGCGGGCAGGTGTCGAGCCCGCGTGCACGCGCCGCCACCATGATCGACTGCAGGAACATGCCGTAGTCGAGCCAGCTGCCCTGCTGCATGACGCGGTCGATGGTGAAGATGAGGCCCACCGGCGCGTCGAAGAAGGCGTAGTTGCGGCCGTGCTGGGCGTGCATGCGCGCCTTGTCGGTCTTGCCGATGCCGAGAAGGCCGTAGAGGTCCCAGCCCACCTTGCGCCGCCGGTCGATGTACGGCGAGACCCATTCGGTGGGGTAGTAGGCGTACTCCTCGGTGTGCCGGGCGCGTTCGGCGGGGTCGTCGTAGGCGGCGCGGATGGCCGTCGACAGCCGCTGCTTGGCCGCGCCCGTCAGCACGTGCACCTTCCAGGGCTGCGTGTTGGTGCCCGAGGGCGCGCGCGCCGCCACCGCGAGGATCTGCTCGACCGTCTCGCGCGGCACCGCGGTGGGCAGGAAGGCGCGCATCGAGTGGCGCGAGGTGATGGCGGCGTCGACGATCGGGGCGGTGTCCATGCGTGGGGGTCCGGTTCTTTCAGGCGGCGAGGGAGGAGCGGCGCCAGAGCTGCCAGGAGCGGTAGGCCTCCTGCAGCGTGCGGCGTTGGATGGCCACCGTGACGGCCAGGTCGTGTCCGTAGCCGCCGGCCATGCTCACCGCCACCGGCACGCCGCGCTCGCGCAGCGTGCCGACAACGCGGCGGTCGCGCTCGGCCAGGCCTTCGGTGGTGAGCTTCAGGCGGCCGAGGCGGTCGCCTTCGTGAGGGTCGGCGCCGGCGAGGTAGAAGGCGAGTCCGGGTGGCGTCTCGGCCTGGCGCCGCCAGCATTCGGCGAGTGCCTCGTCGAGGGCGCTCAGGTAGGCCTCGTCGCCGCAGCCGTCCGGCAGCTCCACGTCGAGCGAGCTGGCTTCCTTGCGGAACGGGAAGTTCCTGGCGCCGTGCAGCGAGAGCGTGAACACGCTCGGGTCGTCGCGAAAGATCGCCGCCGTGCCGTTGCCCTGGTGCACGTCGAGGTCGATCACGAACACGCGCAGCAGCCGCGCCGGCGCGGTCCGCGCGCGGTGCCACTCGGCCTGCATCAGGCGCGCGGCGACGGCGACGTCGTTGAACACGCAGTAGCCCGATCCCTTGTGCGCGTAGGCGTGGTGCGTGCCGCCGGCGAGGTTGGCCGCCACGCCTTCGCCTTCGAAGAGCGCCGTGCGCGCCGCCGCGATCGTCGCGCCCACCGAGCGGCGCGCGCGCTCGACCATGCGCTCGCTCCAGGGAAAGCCGATCTCGCGCTGCTCGGCCGCCGACAGCGTGCCTTCGGCCACTGCGCTGATCCAGCGCGGCTCGTGCGCCAGGGCCAGCTCGCCGTCGCTGGCCGGCGCCGCCTCGGTGACGCGCACGCCGGGCAACGAGGACTCGGCGGCCTCGCGCAGCAGCCGGTACTTCGACATCGGGAAGCGGTGCCCGGGCGGCAGCGGGAGAACGAAGTGATCTGAGTGGAAGGCGCGCACCGGGGGCGGATTCTAGGAACGCCGCCCTAGATTGTTGCGCTGCAAAAAGGTCTTGTGCTGCAGCGCAGCATGGCTATACTGGCGCCCATGCTGCGGTGCAACAACACGGCAGCCCGTATCCACCCCACCCCGTCTACCAGGAGCGAAAGATGATCACTGCCGAACAAATGCTGGCTGCCCACAAGGCCAACGTCGAAACCATGTTCGACCTCTCGACCAAGGCCTTCGCCGGCGTCGAGAAGCTCGTCGAGCTGAACATGCAGGTGGCCAAGGCCAACCTGTCGGAAGCCGCCGAGACCACCCAGGCCATGCTGTCGGTGAAGGACGCGCAGGAGCTGTTCGCCCTCCAGGCGAGCCTGATGCAGCCCAACGCCGAGAAGGCCGCCGCCTACGGCCGTCACCTGTACGAGATCGTCGCCGGCACCGGTGCCGACGTGGGCAAGGTCGCCGAGTCGACCATGGCCGACACGCAGAAGAAGGTGCTCGCGCTGGTCGACAACGCCGTCAAGAACGCGCCGGCCGGCAGCGAGAACGCCGTGGCGCTGGTGAAGTCGGCCGTGGCCGCCGCCAACAACGCCTATGAGAGCGTGAGCAAGGCTGCCAAGCAGGCCGGCGAAGTCGCCGAAGCCAACTTCCAGGCCCTCACCGCCACCGCGGTCAAGGCGACGCAGGGCGCCACGAAGGCCGGCAAGCGCGCCGCCTGAGGTTCGAGAGAAGTCCGGGAGAACCGGCCGGGCGAACTTTCCGCCGCCGGCCGCCTCTATCGACTGGCGCGTGGCGCAAGCCACGCGCCTTTCGTGTGGAAGGTTGTCTCCTCGGCACTGCATCCTGAGTGCCTTCGACGGCCCCGGTGTCCCCGGGGCCGTTTTCTTGGCCGCGCCGAAACCGACAATCGCGCCGATGCGCAGTTCCGGATCGGCTCGCCGCTGGCTCGGCCCCTACGGGATCGGCGCGCTCGCCTTCGTGGCCGGCGCCACGGCCCTCGTGCGCGTGGACATCGCCACGCGCCGCGAGGCCCTGCAAGCCGAGGCCCGCACCGCCCACCGCCTGCTGAGCCAGGCCACTTCGCGCCTGGACGCCATGCTCGCCACGCTGGCGCTGCTGGCGCGCCCAGGCGACGACGCGGCGGCCGCCGCCGATGCCGCGGCGCGCCTGCCGGCGCTCTATCCGCAGGTGCTGGCGGCCTGGCGGCGCGACCCCGGCGGGGCCTGGCCGGGCGATGCGGTCGAAGCGCTGGCCGCCGCCGAACAACGCTCGCGGGCCCAGCCAGGCAACACGCGCCAGCCGGTGCTGGCCGCGGTGGACGCCCAGCGCGCCCGCTACACGCTGGTGCTGGCCGGCACGCCGGCCAGCTTCGCGCTGGACATCGACGCGCGGCGCCTCGTCGCCGCCGCCGAATGGCCCTGGCCGGCCGGCGAGCCCGTCCACGTGACGCTGGCCGCCGGCGAGCAGATCATCGTGCTGCAGGACGCCGGCGCCGCTCGCGAGCGGCCCTTCGGCCTGACCGACGGCTTCGAGATGCGCAAGGCGCTCGACAGCGCCAGCCAGCCCTTCGTGCTGCACGCGCAGCGCTTCACCGGCCCGGCCGAGTGGCCCTGGCGCTCGCTCGCGGCCTGGGCCTTGGCCTGCGCGCTGTTGGCCTGGGCGCTGCAGCGCTGGCTGGCCGTGCGCGCCGCCGAGCGGCTGGCCGAAGAGCAGCTGCGCCTGGCGCGCGTCTCGCGCCTGAACACGATGGGCGAACTCGCCGCCGGCATCGCACACGAGCTCAACCAGCCGCTGACCGCGCTGCTGGCGAGCACGCAGTCGGCGCTGCGTCTGCTGCGCGAACGTGCTGCCGCGCCCGCCGGGCAAGCTGACTCCGACGCGGACGGCGACGCCGACGACAAGGAAGACGACCACGACGCCGCCGCCGTGCAGGCCCTCGAGCTGGCCGCCGCGCAGGCGCGCCGCGCCTCGGACGTGGTGGCGCGGCTGCGCCGCCTGGTCCAGCCCGCCGCCGGCGCCACGCCCGCGGTGCCCACCGACCTGGCCGAGGTAGCGCGCCGCGTGGTCGGCCTGATGGCCGACGAGCTGCGCCAGGCAGGCGTCGCCGTCTCGATCGAGGGCGCGGCACTGGCGGCGCGGGCCGATCCGGTGGCGGTCGAGCAGATCCTGCACAACCTGCTCGCCAACGCCGTGCAGGCGCTGAAGGCGCTGCGCGGCGCGCCCGGCGAACCGCACCAAGCCGGCCGCATCACGATCACCCTCTCGGCCCACGCCGACCGCGTGCGCTGCACCGTGCGCGACAACGGCCCGGGCATCGCCGCGTCGGCGCTGCCGCGCCTGTTCGAGCCCTTCCACACCACGCGCCCCGGCGGCCTGGGCCTCGGCCTTCCGCTCTGCCAGACGCTGGCCACCGCGATGGACGGCCAGGTCGTGCTGCGCGACAACTCCTCCGCCGGTGCCGCCTTCGAGCTCGAACTGCCGGCCGCTTCAGCCCCTGCCCGCCAACCCTCGCCATGAACCCGGTCGCCCCGCTCGTTCACATCGTCGACGACGACGACGCCGTGCGCCAGGCCCTCGCCCTGCTGCTCGGCACGGTGGGCCTGCGCGTCGCGGGCTGGGCGCATCCGCAGGAGTTCCTCGACCGCTTCGACCGCGAGTCGGTCGGCGCCATCGTGCTCGACGTGCGCATGCCGGGTCTGTCGGGCCTCACCGTGATCGAGCTGCTGCGCCAGCGTGGCGTCGACCAGCCGGTGATCATGCTCACCGGGCACGGCACGGTGGAGATGTGCCGCCGCGCCTTCAAGTCGGGCGCCGCCGAGTTCCTGGAAAAGCCGGTCGACGACGAGGTGCTGCTCGAGGCCGTGCACAACGCCGTGCGCGCGCACGTGCTGTCGCGCTCGCGCGAGGGCGCCGGGCGCGAGGCGCGCGAACGTTTCGCCACCCTCTCGGCGCGCGAGCGCGAGGTGCTCGGCCTGGTCGTGGCCGGCCTCCCCAACAAGGAGATCGGGCGCGCGCTCGGCCTGTCGCCGCGCACCGTGGAAACGCACCGGGTGCACCTGTCGGACAAGCTCGAGGTGCAGTCGCTGGCGCAGCTGATCCGCCGCTACGCGGCGCTGGTGGACGAGGCCGGCACTGCGTAGGTTTACGGATGCGCGGCGCGGCGCGCGCGGATGGTGCGGCCGCGCGCGGCTTCGAACAATGCCGCTCACGGCCACGGTTCGGCCGCAACCTCGCCCGGAGCACGAAGCCATGAACAACACCCTCTCCCTTGCTGCCCTCGCCCTGGCCGGCGTCGCCGCCGCCGCGCAGGCGCAGCCCGTGCGCAGCGAGCGCAACGTCTCGCTCGACCTCGCCAACCAGATCGCCGCCGCCACCGTGGCGGCCTGCCAGGCGGGTGGCCACGCCGTCTCGGCCGCGGTGGTCGACCGCGCCGGCCAGCTGCGCGCGCTGCAGCGCGCCGACAACGCCGGCCCGCACACCCTGGACTCTGCGCGCGCCAAGGCCTACACCTCGGCCTCGGCACGCAACAACACGCTGGCCATGATGGAAGCGGCGCAGAAGAACCCGGCCGCCGCCAACCTCGTGCACATGCCCGGCTTCCTGCTGCTCGGCGGCGGCGTGCCGATCCGCGTCGGCAACGAGGTGATCGGTGCCGTCGGCGTGGGCGGCGCGCCGGGCGGCCACCTCGACGAACAATGCGCGGTGGCCGGCATCGACAAGGTCAAGGACCTGCTCAAGTGAGCGCGCCCGATCGCTCGCACCGGAACAGGCCGACCGCGGCGCGGCTGCTCGCCGCGGCCACGCTCGCCGTGGCGGCCACCGCCGCGGTGGCGCCGGCGGCGGCCCAGGTGCCGCCTTCGGCCGCCGAGGTGCAGGCCTACCGCGGTCTGCACGCCGCGGCACAACGCGGCGACGTGGCGACCATCCGCCGCCTCGGTGCCGCCGACAAGGCTGCGCTCGAAGCACGCGACGCCCACGGCCGCACGCCGCTGCACGTGGCCACCTTCGCGCGCCAGGCCGAGGCGGTGCGCGCGCTGATCCAGGCCGGTGCCGACACCGCGGCGTTCGAGTCCGGCCGCTACGACGCGGTGACCATCGCCGCGGTGGCCGACGACGAGAAGACGCTCGCCGTGCTGCTCGAGCTGGGCGCCAGCGCCCGGCTGGTAACGAGCCGCTACGACGGCACGGCGCTCATCGCGGCGGCCCACCTGGGCCACGACGGCGTGGTGCGCCGCCTCATCGCGGCCGGGGCGCCGCTGGACCACGTCAACAACCTGCACTGGACCGCGCTGATCGAAGCCGTGGTGCTCGGCGACGGCGGCCCGCGCCACCAGGCCACGGTGCGCGCGCTGCTCGACGCCGGCGCGAACACGCAGCTCGCCGACCGCTCCGGGCGCACCCCGCTGCAACTGGCGCGTTCGCACGGCTACGCTCGCATCGTGCAGATGCTCGAGGCGGCGGGCGCGCGGTAACGCCTAAGCGCCGGCAAGGCGGGCGCGCGCTAGAGCTGAAGGGCCGAAACGCCGAACCGCCGGCGCACGCCTAACGCGCCGCCAGCGCGGCCAGCCTGCTCCTGATCTCCGGCAGCAGCGCGCTGGCCGCCTCGCGCCCGGCGCGGATGGCGCGCACGCGGCTCTGGAAATCGGAGCTCGACACGCCGACGAGGCTCGGCCGCAGCACCACCTCGGCCTCGCGCAACTCGAAGCGGCTGATGCTGCGCGACATGATCGCGAAGGTCTGCAGCAGCATCTTGAGTGCGCCGTCGGTGGCGGCGCCCTCGGGCGGCGTCGAGATGTCCACCGCGATCACGAACTCGGCGCCCATCTGGCGCGCGGAGCGCACCGGCACCGGCGAGACGAGGCCGCCGTCGACGTACTCGCGCTGGCCGATCTTCACCGGCTGGAACACCGCCGGCACCGCGCTCGACGCGCGCACCGCGGTGCCCACGTCGCCGCGCTGGAAGAGGACGGGCGCGCCGCTGTCCAGGTCGGTGGCCACGATGCCGAGCGGCAGCTTCATCTGCTCGAAGGTGCGCGCACCGACCTGCTGGTTGACGTAGCGCGCCAGCGCCTCGCCGCGGATCACGCCGCGGCCGGGGAACGACCAGTCGGTGATCGCGCCCTCGTCCAGCGTGAGCGCCATCGCGGCCAGTTCCTGGCCGCCCTTGCCGCTGGCATAGAGCGCGGCCACCAGGCTGCCGGCCGAGGTGCCGGCCACGAGATCCGGCTTGATGCCGGCCTCCTCGAGCACCTGGATGACGCCGATGTGCGCGAAGCCGCGTGCCGCACCGCCGCCGAGCGCGAGGCCGATGCGCGGCGGGCGTGGCGGCGGCTTGGGCGCGGCCACCGGGGGCGGCGCTGCGGGCGTCACTGGTTCGGCTGGCGTGACCGGAGTTGCCGGCACTGCCGGCTCGGCAGGCGGCTCCGCCTTCACGGGCGGGGTCGAAGGCGGTGGCGTCGTCTGGCAGGCCCCCAGCACGAGCAGCGTAACGACCGCCAGCAGGCGGCCGACAAGGCGTTGCGGCATGCCCGGCATTCTAGAAATCGCCGCTTTAGCAACGATCAGCATAAAGACCCAACTTCTTTGTAGTTCGTGAAATGAAGGCCCTTTTCTAGACTGCCGCCCATGGATCCACTCGCCATCCTCGCCGGTTTTGCCGTGGGCGCCATCGTCGGCATCACCGGCGTGGGCGGCGGCTCGCTGATGACGCCATTGCTCATCGGCGTGTTCAAGCTCAATCCGGCGCTGGCCATCGGCACCGACCTGTGGTTCGCCGCCCTCACCAAGGCCGGCGGCAGCGTCGCGCACCACCGGCTCGGCCACGTGGACTACCGCGTCACGGCCCTGCTGCTCGCCGGCAGCCTGCCGGCCACGCTGCTCATGGTGGCGTGGATGCACCTGGCCGGCGGCAGCTTCGGCTGGAACCGCGTGCTCACGGTCTCGCTCGGCATCGCGCTGTTGCTGACCGCCATCTCGGTGGCCTACCGCCACCTCTGGATCCGCCTCGGCGAGCGTCTCGAGCGCTGGCTGCCCGAGCGGCGCAAGGCCGTGCTCACGGTGGCGGCCGGCGCGCTGCTCGGCGTGCTCGTCTCGCTGAGCTCGATCGGCGCCGGCGCGATCGGCGCCACGCTGCTGCTGCTGCTGCATCCGCGCATGCCCTCGCACCGCGTCGTCGGCACCGACATCGCGCACGCCGTGCCGCTCACGCTCGTGGCCGGCATCGGCCACGCCACGCTCGGCCACGTCGACTGGGCGCTGCTCGCCACGCTGCTCGTCGGCTCGTTGCCCGGCATCTGGCTGGGCGCCCGCATCACGCGCTCGTTGCCCGACCGCTGGGTGCGCTCGGCGCTGTGCCTGTCGCTGATGGCGGCCGGGCTCAAGGTCCTTTCCTGACATCGTCATCCATGTACCGGTACACCGAACAAGACCGCCGCTTCGTGCACGCCCGTGCCGCGCAGTACCGCGACCAGCTCGAGCGCCACCTCGCCGGGGCGCTCTCCGCCGACGACTTCCGCCCGCTGCGCCTGCAGAACGGCTGGTACGTGCAGCGCCACGCGCCGATGCTGCGCGTGGCCATCCCGTACGGCGAGCTCGCGAGCACGCAGCTGCGCGCGCTGGCGCGCATCGCGCGCGAGTACGACGACCGCGGCAGCGGCTTCGGCGCGGTCACCGGCTTCGGCCACTTCACGACGCGCCAGAACATCCAGTTCAACTGGATCCCGCTCGAGCGCAGCGCCGAGGTGATGGAGCTGCTGGCCGGCGTCGACATGCACGGCATCCAGACCAGCGGCAACTGCATCCGCAACATCACGAGCGACGCGCTGGCCGGCATCGCGCCCGACGAGATCGTCGACCCGCGGCCCTACTGCGAGATCCTGCGCCAGTGGAGCACGCTGCATCCGGAGTTCGCCTTCCTGCCGCGCAAGTTCAAGATCGCGGTGAGCGGCGCGCGCGAGGACCGCGCCGCCATCGCCTGGCACGACATCGGGCTGCAGCTCCTGCGCAACGACGCCGGCGACGTCGGCTTCCGCGTGCTGGTGGGCGGCGGCATGGGGCGCACGCCGGTCATCGCCACGCCGGTGGCCGAGTTCGTGCGCTGGGACGCGATCCTCGTCTTCATCGAGGCCATCGTGCGCGTCTACAACCTTTTCGGGCGGCGCGACAACGCCTACAAGGCGCGCATCAAGATCCTCGTCAAGGCCGAGGGCCAG